>OLSX01002611.1_pt1 | contig 15640 bp, 10 predicted proteins | sample 1673141 | NCBI WGS metagenome assembly OLSX01 (sample SAMEA3136759, study PRJEB25190) | human gut metagenome | biome: human gut; feature: human-associated habitat; material: faeces | place: Austria | collected 2013
TACAATTTAAACTTTTCATTCAAAAAGAGCCATCCGCATAATCATGCAGTACGGCCCTTTCTGTCCTGTTATTCTGTTTTTGTTTTATGATCAGTCAAAAATGATCAGTGCCATAAATACAAGATCTGTCTCTCCTGTATTTGCAAGGCCATGACCTTTTCCGTCTGGTGTAATGGTGATATCACCGGCCTTTACCGGACGTTTCACACCGTTATCATCATACTCGCCTTCACCGCTTAAGATATAGTAGGTTTCTGTCTCTCTATGATGCTCATGGTATCCAAGGGAACATCCCTTCTCGATAGTAACCTGTGCGTAAAGTCCGCATTTTCCTTTCAGCTCGTCTCCCTCAAGAATGTCTTTGATGATCACATGGCCTTTACCGCCGCACATATTTTCTACTCTTCTGATACCCATGATAAAATCCCCTTTCGTGATTGCGTAAATTTGTGAATTTCATAAACACAGCCTCTTTGTGTTCTGCGTTTCACTTCCTGTACAATTATAAACGATATGATAAATTTTCGCAATCCTCATTGCCAATTTCCTGAATTTGCTCAAAAAAATTCTTATAAACGAAAACGAAGCAGACCTTTTACAAAGACCTGCCTCGCAATTTACACCTGTATTACAGATTTTTAATTCTCTCAATCGCTTCCAGTGTATTCTCATAGCTTCCGAATGCAGTCAGACGGAAGTATCCCTCACCATGTGCACCAAAGCCTGAACCTGGTGTTCCTACGATGTGTGCTTTCTCAAGGAGATAGTCGAAGAACTCCCAGGAAGTCATCTGATCTGGTGTTTTCAGCCAGATGTATGGCGCATTTTTTCCACCGGATACGGAAAATCCTGCTGCGGAAAGTCCGTCGAGGATTGTCTTTGCATTACGCATGTAGTAAGCGATCTGTTCTTTCAGCTGTGCTTTTCCCTCCGGAGAGTAAACAGCCTCGCCTGCTCTCTGCACGATATACGGAGCACCATTGAACTTGGTTCCGTGACGTCTTGCCCAGAGGCTGTGAATCTCTACGCCGTCACGTACCAGTTCCTTCGGAACTACAGTAAAACCAAGACGAACGCCTGTGAAACCTGCATTCTTGGAAAAGCTTCGAAGCTCGATAGCACAGGTTCTCGCACCCTCACACTCATAAATGCTGTGCGGAACATCTTCCTCGGAAATATATGCCTCATATGCTGCGTCATAGATGATCACGCAGCCGTTTTTGTTTGCGTAATCAACCCACTCCTGAAGAGCAGCCTTTGTGATGGCACCACCGGTCGGGTTGTTCGGGAAGCAGAGATAAATAAGATCCGGTACTTCATCTGCCGGGATCTCCGGAAGGAAACCGTTATCCTCTTTACATGGCATGTAGATCACACCGTCAAAGTTCTCACGCTCTTTGTTATAAAGACCTGTACGTCCGGCCATAACGTTGGTATCTACGTATACAGGATAAACCGGGTCACAAACTGCAACCTTGTTATCCAGTCCGAAGATCTCCTGAATATTTCCAGAATCACTCTTTGCTCCGTCGGAAACAAAGATCTCATCTGCGCTGATGTCGCATCCTCTGGACTGATAATCATTCTTTGCAATGGCACTTCTTAAGAACTCATATCCAAGATCCGGTGCATATCCGTGGAAAGTTTCCGCATGAGCCATTTCATCTACGGATTTATGAAGAGCATCAATGATCGCAGGTGCAAGTGGCTGTGTCACATCACCGATTCCAAGGCTGATCACGGAATCCTTAAATTCCGGATTGGCCTCCTTGTATGCTTTTACCTTCTTCGCGATATTGGAAAACAGATAGCTTCCCGGAAGTTTTAAATAATTCTTATTTACTGTAACCATAATGCTTTTATCTCCTTCTCTCAATTTCCTCTGCCAGTGCTTTTCTGACGCTGTCAGGATTTGCCTTGCCTTTCAGCTCTCTCATCAGCTGTCCTACGAAAAATCCCATAACCTTGTCCTTGCCGCCCAGAAGTTCAGCCAGCGGTCCAGGATTGGCATCTACGATCTTTTTCACAGTTTCGGTGAGAAGACCTGTATCTTCTACGATCTTAAGACCATTCTCTTCTATATATACAACCGGATCAATATCCTCGTCAAATACTTTTTCAAAAACCTTCTTGGCATTCTGGGCGCTGACCTCTTTTTTCTCAACCATGGAAAGAAGATCTGCCAGATGCTTCGGCGTAAAGTTTACTTTCTCCGGATCAAGACCTTTGTCTTTTGTCAGACGGAGAACTTCCACCATAAACCAGTTGGCTGCTTTTTTCGGATTTCCCAGAAGAACGGCTGTCTCCTCAAAAAGTCCTGCCAGATGTCTGGACTCGGTAAGGATTCCCGCATCATAAGCCGGAAGCTCATACTCTTTCTGATAACGTTCCATCTTGGCTTCACGGAGCTCCGGAATGGAAGCGCGCAGCTCTTCGATCCATGCATCAGAAATATGGATCGGCGGAAGATCCGGGTCCGGGAAGTAACGGTAATCTTTGGCATCCTCTTTGGAACGCATGGCGTGAGAAGACTCTTTGTTGTCATCCCATCTTCTTGTCTCCTGGACAACGGCTCTGCCTTCTTCCAGAAGCTCGATCTGACGCTCTCTTTCGCCTTCGATTGCTCTGGCAATGGCTTTGAAAGAGTTCAGGTTCTTCATCTCTGTTCTGGTACCGAATTCTTCTGCTCCCACTTCACGGACAGAAAGGTTAACGTCTGCACGCATGGAACCTTCCTGAAGTTTGCAGTCAGAAACTCCAAGATACTGCATGGTGCAGCGGAGCTTTTCCAGATATGCGATAACCTCCTCGGAGCTTCTCATATCCGGCTCGGATACGATCTCGATCAGCGGTACCCCGCTTCGGTTGTAGTCAACCAAGGAGCAGTCTTCCCACTCATCATGGATCAGCTTACCGGCATCTTCCTCCATATGCATCTCATGGATACGTACAGTCTTTTTGCCTGCGGAAGTCTCGATCTCAACAGCTCCGTCATAGCAAATCGGCAGATACAGCTGAGAGATCTGGTAGTTCTGGGGGTTATCCGGGTAAAAATAGTTCTTACGGTCAAACTTGCAGTACTGATGGATATGGCAATTTGCCGCAAGACCTGCCTTGATGGCAAACTCTACCACTTTTTTATTGAGGACCGGAAGAGATCCCGGCATACCGGTGCAGACCGGGCAGGTATGTGTATTTGGTGCACCTCCGAACTCTGTGGAGCATCCGCAGAAGATCTTTGTTTTTGTGGCAAGCTCCACATGCACCTCAAGTCCTATGACTGTCTCATACTGTTTCATGCCTTTTCTCCCCCTTCCATTGCTGTTCCGAAATCGCCGCGTTTTTTCTCATATGCGTGTGCCGCGCGGAACAGATTGTTTTCTTTGAAGCAGTCACCGATCATCTGGATTCCGATCGGAAGTCCTGCTGCGTCTTTTCCACACGGAACTGTGATTCCGGGAAGTCCGCACAGGTTTACTGCTACCGTGTAAATATCGCCAAGATACATGGCAAGCGGGTCTTTCAGGCTCTCTCCCAGCTTCGGTGCAGTAAACGGAGATGCCGGAGCAAGTAGGACATCATATTTGGAAAAGGCCTCGTCGAATTCTTTTTTGATGAGGGCTTTTGTGCGAAGCGCTTTCAGATAATACGCATCGTAATAGCCGGAGCTTAACACAAAGGAGCCCAGCATGATACGACGTTTTACCTCTTCGCCAAAGCCTTCGGTTCTTGTCTTTTTGTACATGTCATGAAGCCCCTCGTACTCTTTTGCGCGGAAACCATACTTCACGCCATCAAAACGCTCCAGGTTTGAGCTGGCCTCTGCGCTGGCAATGATGTAGTAGGCAGGGATCATATATTCTGTTGTTTTCATAGAGAAAAATTCCACTACCGCGCCCATTTCGGTAAGGCTTTTCAGAGTATTCATAAATGCCTCTTTTACCTCAGGGTTCAGTCCCTCGGAAAAATATTCCTTCGGCACACCAAATTTCATTCCAACAATCTTGTCTGTCATGGAAGAAGAGAAATCAAGATTCTCTCTCTTCATGGAGGTACTGTCTTTTGCATCGTGTCCGGCAATGATCTCAAGAAGTGCCGCACAGTCCGCAACGTCTTTTCCTACCGGTCCGATCTGGTCCAGAGACGAAGCGTAGGCAACCAGACCGTAACGGGATACGGTTCCGTAGGTAGGTTTGATTCCCGTTACTCCACAGTAGGAGCTTGGCTGACGGATGGAACCGCCGGTATCCGAGCCCAGTGCCAGATATGTTTCCCCTGCTGCCACGGCAGCACAGGAGCCGCCGGAAGAACCGCCGGGAACATGTTCCAGATCCCACGGGTTTCTGGTCACGCCATAGGCAGAAGTCTCTGTAGTACTTCCCATGGCAAACTCATCCATATTTGTTTTTCCGATAATTACAAGTCCTGCTTCTTCCAGACGGTCAATGACTTCTGCATTGTACTGTGGAACGAAGTTTTCAAGGATCTTTGATGCACAGGTGGTTGTTTTTCCCTTGATGCAGATATTATCCTTGATAGCGATGGGTACACCGGCAAGAGGTCCGGTATAAGTTCCGTCCTCAATGCCTTTCTGTACTTCTTTTGCTCTTGCATAGGCTTCTTTTTTATAGGTATCAAGATAAGCGTGGACTTTGTCCTCTTTTGCCTCGATCTGATCAAATACGTATTTCACACCGTCCAGGACGCTTATCTGATGCTGTTTGATCTTTTCCGCAAGCTGTAATGCGGTTAATTTTCCCAAATCCATGTCCTGTCTCCTGTCTTATCCAATTGTTTTCGGAACCTGATACTGATCTTCTTTCTGCTTCGGCGCGTTGGCAAGCATTGCCTCATGGTTGTCGCCGTTTGTCACAACGTCTTCACGGAATACGTTTTCGTCCTCAAAAATATGGGACATAGGCTCTACGGAAGAAGTGTCAAGCTCGTCTAACTTATCTACATAGTCCAGCATCTTCTGCATATCCTCTTTTGCCTTTTCCTTCTCGTCCTCTGTCAGAGAAAGCTTCGCCAGGATGCAGACATTTTCCATTGTTTCATCATCGATTATCTTTGCCATCTTTTTTCTCCTTATTACGGCTCAAGTCTGTTCATATCACGTGGGAACAGGCAGGTCTCACGAACATTTTCCTCTCCCAGGATCTGCATGGTAAGACGTTCCAGTCCGATTCCAAGTCCTCCGTGAGGCGGCATTCCATGTTTGAAAGTATCCAGGTACTGCTCCATACCTTCCTCGTCCATGCCACGGGCTGCGATCTTGTCTTTCAGCATCTGATAATCATGGATACGCTGTCCGCCTGTGGTGACCTCAAGTCCTTTGAACAGAAGGTCAAAACTTAATGTAAATTTCTCATCTGCCGGATCATCCATTGCGTAGAACGGACGCTTCTTAGACGGATAATGTGTGACAAAAACAAAATCAGCATCATATTCTTCTTTGAAATATCTTCCGATCAGCGCTTCTTCTTCCGGCTCCAGATCGTACGGGTTGCGGATCTTACGTTTGTATTTCTCAGCCACCAGCTCTTTTGCTTTGTCAAAACGTACAGCCGGGATCTTGTCTACTTTCGGAAGTTCCACTTTCAGAATGGAAAGTTCATGAGCGTAGTCTTTCTTCAGAAGCTCGACTGCATACTGAAGAAATCCGGTTTCCATTTCCATGATATCTTCAAATCCGTTGATATAGCCCATCTCAAAATCAAGGCTTGTATATTCATTCAGATGACGTTTGGTGTTATGTTTCTCTGCACGGAATACAGGACCGGTCTCAAATACGCGGTCAAAAACACCTACCATCATCTGTTTGTAAAACTGTGGGCTCTGTGCCAGGACGGCCGGTTTGTGGAAGTAGCTCAGCTTGAACAGGTTTGCGCCACCCTCTGCACCTCTAGCTCCGATCTTCGGTGTGTGGATCTCAGTGAATCCTTTTTCATAAAGATAATCACGGAATGCACGCACCAGCGCTTCCTGGATCTTGAATTTTGCACGCTCCTGCACGTTACGCAGAGCAATGGGACGATAGTTCAGTTTTGCCTCCAGAGAAGTGTTCAGTTTCCATTTGTCGATTGCCAGGGGAAGTGGCTCTGCCGGTGAGGAAAGGATCTCCACATGGCTGATGCGAAGCTCTCTTCCGTGAGGTGCTCTTTCTTCCTCGTGAAGAGTTCCTGTGAGGCGGACACACATTGCCTCTTTCAGATCATGAATGGAAACATTTGTCTTGTCGTTTTCATATACGGTCTGAAAAAGCCCTTCTTTTTTTCGAAGTATCACAAATGCCACATCACCCATATTACGGATGCTGTGTATTGCTCCTTCCACTGTCGCTTCCTGGTCTTTCATGCTCTCAGAAAGAAGCACGTCCCAGGCACATTCTCTAGTCTTACAGATTCCATCCATAAATTCCATTCCCTCATCCTCCAATTCCGGTGCAAAAAATATTCAGCATTCAGCCTTTTTTCTTTGCGCCTGTATTTTGATAAGCGGGTCTTACGAACCCGCTCTGCCACTTTTTTCTGTCAAATTCTGCTTTTTCTGGTGTATTTTTCTTTTATATTTTTCTTTTATACAGAATCATATAAAAGCATCAGAACCATCTGGGCTGTCTCCACCATATTGGTTCCGGAATCCATACTGCATTTCTGAATATAACGGTATGCATCCTCCTCACTCAGATGATTTCTTTCCATTAAAAGCATCTTTGCATTTGAAATATAATTCTGCTCTTTCCATGAACGCTGCTTCGGTTTTTTCTTATCTTTTTTCCAGCGCCTTTCGATCTGGGAAAGGATCATGCTTACCGTATTTACCAGATCTCCGGCTTTCAGAGGCATTCCCACACACAAAACAGAAGGTGGTGCTTCACTGATCACTCCCTGCGAAGCCATAAGCAGCATTTCAAAATAATCCGGCATATAGTCCAGAAGATCACGGTAATACATATCCTGAAGATGATAGCCACAAAGCAGGACGCCGCCATCAAGTTCCGAGATACTGGCAAGGGCATTTGCACCCGAATTGCATACCGCCGCCACCGTGAATCCATATCGGTTAAGGACTGTGCGGATCTTTTTTGCATCTTCTATTTTCGGTAATGCAATCACGATACTCGTGTTCATAAGCCGCCACTCTCTTTCGTCCCATTATGCCTCAATCATCAGATTCGATACAGATACTCCTCGATCTCCCAGTCGGAAATCTCCTGGGAATAACGCAGCCATTCTGTTCTCTTGGCCTGCGCGTACTGTTTGCAGAAATCTTCTCCAAGGATCTCTTTCATCCAGTCACTTTCCTCAAACAGTGTGATCGCTTCCCGTAAGTTCTCCGGTAAATTCTCGATACCCTGTTCCTTCTGGTCCGACTCGGAAAGAGAACGGTCAGAAGCTTTTGTCGGATAGATCTTCTTCTGGATTCCATCCAGGCCCGCTGCCAGGCATACCGCAAAAACAAGGTATGGGTTGGATGCAGCATCCGGGCTTCGAAGCTCGATCCTGGTATCATTACCATTGACTCTCGGGATCCTTACCAGTGAATTCTGGTTGTTTCTCGTCCAGGTCAGTTCTGTCGGTGCATCGAATCCAGGCACAAGGCGCTTGTAAGAGTTTACCAGCGGATTTGTGATAAGTGCCATCTCCCGGCTGTGTGCCAGAAGACCTCCGATAAAATAGCATGCCTCATTACTTAATTTGGACGGATCATCCGGATCCACAAAAATATTTCTTCCATTTTTAAACAGCGAAAAATGGATATGCATGGCTGAGCCGTTTACTTCCCGTCTTGGCTTCGGCATAAAGGTTGCATGAAGTCCATGGCGTTTGGCTACGGTCCTTACTGCCATCTTAAAGGTCATAACTGCGTCTGCCATCTCACGTGCTTCCCCGTAATGAAGGGCAATCTCATGCTGTGCAGGTGCTGTCTCATGATGAGAGGATTCCACCTCAAATCCCATATCCTCAAGAGTCAGTACCATGTCACGTCTTGCATTTTCACCCAAGTCCACCGGACTTACATCCAGATATCCGGCTTTTTCGTGAGAAACCGTTGTAGGCATTCCGTTGTCATCAATATGAAACAGGAAAAACTCGCATTCCGGGTCAACATAGCAGGTGTATCCTGCCTCTTCTGCTGCCTGCGCTGTTTTTTTCAGAATGTATCTGGAGCTCATCTCATGCTCAGATCCGTCTGCACGGCGCATATCACAGATCAGTCTTGCAACCTTTCCCTGCTGAGGACGCCATGGGAGAATTGAAAAAGTATCGTAATCCGGATACAGGATAAGATCTGGCTCCTTTTCTCCCACAATGCCCGCAATATGAGAGCCATATACAACGCACTGGTTATCCAGGGCTCTTGGAAGCTCTCTTGCTGTGATCGCAATATTTTTCAGAGTTCCAAACATATCTGTAAACTGGAGGCGGATGAACTCTACGTCTTCCTCCTCTGCCATTGCAAGAATCTCTTCTCTGGTATAATTCCCCATAGTATTCTCTCCTTTATTTCCTCATCACACAAAATAATTACCCTAAAAAATAGAAAAAGGGTGCACTTCAGAGAGCTTTCGCTCCTGAAGAACACCCTTGTTCATGGACGTAATTATAGCAATCGGTCAATTCTTTGTCAACTTTTTTTTAAAGGAAATTAGGGGCAAAAAGAACTTTGCCCCTGGTATTTTTAACTTTTTTACTGTAAATATGAATAACTCATCAGAGATTCATCCACTGCCTTCGCAGCCTCACGTCCCTCGTGGATCGCCCATACGACAAGTGACTGTCCACGGTGCATATCGCCTGCTGTGAATACACGGTCTACGCTTGTTGCGTACTGCTCCGGTTTTGTCTCCACGTTGGTTCTTGGTGTCAGTGCTACATGGAAAGCATCGGTTACATATTTCTCGCTTCCGAGGAAACCTGCTGCAATCAGTACCACATCTGCAGGAATCACTTCCTCGCTGCCCTCGATAGGAACCATGTTGAATCTTCCGGTCTTTTCGTCTTTTACGCTTTTCAGTTTGACAATCTTTGCCTTGCAGACATTTCCTTTTTTATCTTTGATAAATTCGGTAACGGTTGTCTGATAGATTCGCGGGTCATGACCAAATACTGCAATAGCCTCTTCCTGGCCGTAATCGGTTTTCAAAACCTTCGGCCACTCCGGCCACGGGTTGGACGGTGTTCTTGTTACCGGAGGCTTTGGCATCATCTCAAGCTGTGTTACGGATTTTGCACCAAGACGGATGGAAGTTCCCACACAGTCATTTCCGGTATCACCACCGCCGATGACCAGAACATGTTTGCCTTTTGCAAGCTCATATGGGAATTTTGCAAAATCGGTATCCAGAAGGCTTTTTGTTACCTGTTTCAGGAAATCCACTGCAAAGTAGATTCCTTTTGCATCTCTTCCTGGAACCTTGATATCTCTCGGATGGGAAGCTCCGCAGCAGAGAAGGACACGGTCATAATCTTTCAGAAGCTGCTCCGCGGTAATGTCCACACCAACGTTGATGTTGGTGACAAACTTCACGCCTTCCTCTTCCATCAGTTTCAGTCTGCGGTCGATGACTTTTTTCTCCAGTTTCATATTCGGGATACCATAGCGGAGAAGTCCTCCGATACGGTCGTTTCTTTCAAATACGGTTACGCTGTGACCACGGCGGTTCAGCTGCTGTGCTGCTGCCAGTCCGGAAGGACCGCTTCCGATGACTGCGATTGTCTTTCCTGTGCGGACAGGCGGGATCTGTGGTTTTACCCAGCCTTCTGCATAGGCAGTCTCGATAATGGCTTTCTCATTTTCCTTTGTGCTGACCGGATCTCCGTTCAGGTTGCAGGTACAGGCAGCTTCACAGAGTGCCGGGCATACTCTTGAAGTAAACTCCGGAAAACTGTGGGTCTTGTTCAGACGAAGAAATGCCTGTTTCCAGTTTCCTGTGTATACAAGATCGTTTGTCTCAGGAACCAGGTTGTGAAGCGGGCAGCCGGAAGCCATTCCGCCGATCATCATACCTGCCTGGCAGAAGGGAACGCCGCAGGCCATGCAGCGTGCTCCCTGAAGTTTCTGTTTTTCTTTATTTAACGGAATACGAAATTCGTTGAAATTCTGAATACGTTCTTTTGGCGGCAGAACTTTTGCCGTTTCTCTTTCATAATCTAAAAATCCAGTTGGCTTTCCCATTTCCTCATCCTCCTTAATGTTTCACGCCGATGCTCTCATAGAATGCTTCCATCTGTGCCTGCTGGCTGGTCAGACCTTTTTCTTCCAGCTTTGCACTTAATGTGATCATTCTCTTGTACTCATCCGGAATGAGTTTTTTGAAGTGAGGCAGATAGGAATCAAAATCAGCCAGCACCTTCTTACCGATCTCGGAGCCTGTTGCTTCCACATGAGCCTCGATGAGATCACGAAGCTCTTTTTTATCATATTTATTATCCACTTTTTCAATGGAGATCATTGCTTTGTTAAGGTTCTTGTAAAGAACGTTGTCCACATCAAGAACATAAGCGATACCGCCGCTCATACCTGCCGCGAAGTTCTTTCCGGTTTTTCCGAGAACTACCACACGGCCACCGGTCATGTACTCGCATCCATGCTCACCAACACCCTCAACTACTGCCACTGCACCGGAGTTACGAACTGCAAAACGCTCACCTGCAACACCGTTGATAAATGCAGTTCCGCTGGTTGCGCCATAGAGAGCCACGTTTCCGACGATGATGTTATCCTCTGCCTTGTATCCGGCCTTCTCCGGTACTTTAACGATCAGCTTGCCACCGGAAAGTCCTTTTCCGAAGTAGTCATTGCTGTCGCCGGTAAGTTTCAGTGTCAGTCCTTTCGGGATAAATGCACCGAAGCTCTGTCCGCCTGCACCTGTACAGTTTACAGTTACGGTATCTTCCGGAAGGCCCTCTTTATGGTTTCTCGTGATCTCAGATCCAAGGATGGTACCGAATGCACGGTCTGTGTTGGTAACATTTACATCAACGGAAACTTTCTCACCTTTCTGGATTGCCGGTGCACATTTCTTAACCAGAACTTTTTCATCCAGAGTTTTCTCAAGGTTGAAATTGTATACCGCTTTCGGATCAAACGTAACTTTACCTTTTCCTGCATATGGATTGTTCAGGATGGCGCTTAAGTCAACTTTGCCCTTGTGCGGCTCCTGTACGCTGTCAGAAACGGTAAGAAGATCTGTACGGCCTACCATCTCGTCAATGGTTGCAACACCCAGGCGTGCCATGTACTCTCTCAGCTCCTGTGCGATAAATCTCATGAAGTTCTCCACATACTCCGGTTTTCCGCGGAATCTCTTACGAAGTTCCGGATTCTGGGTAGCCACACCAACCGGGCAGGTATCCAGATTGCAGACTCTCATCATCACGCAGCCCATGGTTACAAGGGGAGCAGTTGCAAAACCGAATTCCTCTGCACCGAGAAGTGCTGCGATAGCAACGTCACGGCCGCTCATCAGCTTACCGTCTGTCTCGATACGTACACGGTTACGAAGTCCGTTCATGATCAGTGTCTGATGTGTCTCTGCAAGTCCCAGCTCCCACGGAAGTCCTGCATTGTGGATGGAGCTTCTCGGTGCCGCTCCGGTACCTCCGTCGTATCCGGAGATCAGAACGGTCTGTGCTCCGGCTTTTGCAACACCGGCAGCGACCGTACCAACACCAGCCTCGGAAACCAGTTTTACGGAAATATCTGCATACTTGTTTGCATTTTTCAGGTCATAGATCAGCTCTGCCAGATCCTCGATGGAGTAGATATCGTGGTGTGGCGGCGGAGAGATCAGGCTGACTCCCGGTGTAGAATGACGGGTTTTTGCAATCCACGGATAAACCTTCTTTGCTGGAAGATGTCCGCCTTCACCAGGCTTTGCACCCTGTGCCATCTTGATCTGGATCTCTCTTGCAGATACCAGGTAACGGCTGGTAACACCGAAACGTCCGCTGGCTACCTGTTTGATCGCAGAGCAGCGGTCATTGTCTGTTCCCGCGGAATCCAGACGCTCATCACTTTCGCCACCCTCACCGGTATTGGATTTTCCATGGAGATGGTTCATGGCGATGGCCAGTGTCTCATGTGCTTCCTGGGAAATGGAACCGTAGGACATGGCACCTGTCTTAAATCGTTTTACAATGTCGTCAACACTCTCAACCTGGTCGATGGGAAGAGGCTCTTTTGCAAACTTGAAGTCCAGAAGTCCTCTTAAGTTCCCATGACCTTCTTCGTCTACCAGTTTTGTATATTCTTTGAACATCTCATAGCTGCCCTGTTTTGTGGACTGCTGAAGAAGATGGATAGTACGTGGATTGTATCTGTGCTCCTCGCCCTGACTTCTCATCTTGTGAGCACCTACGCTGTCTAAAGTAAGGTCTGTGGCAAGTCCCAGCGGGTCAAATGCCTCAGAGTGGAGTTTTTCTACGTTATCCTCGATATCTTCCAGTGTGATTCCGCCTACACGGCTTACTGTTCCTGTAAAGTAGCGGTCGATCACATCCTGGGAAATTCCGATTGCCTCAAAGATCTGAGATCCCTGATAGGACTGGATGGTGGAAATGCCCATCTTGGAAGCGATCTTTACGATACCGCTGATAACCGCATGATTGTAATCATCAACCGCTGCATAGTAATCTTTGTCCAGCATATGGGTATCGATGAGTTCATGGATGGTATCCAGTGCCAGGTATGGATTGACAGCACTTGCGCCATAACCAAGAAGTGTTGCGAAATGATGTACTTCTCTCGGTTCACCGGACTCCAGGATCAGCGCAAGGGATGTACTCTTCTTTGTTTTTACAAGGTGCTGATGCACTGCGGAAACAGCAAGAAGAGACGGGATCGGCATATGGTTCTCATCTACGCCACGGTCAGAAAGGACCAGGATATTTGCGCCCTCACGGAAAGCCTTATCAACCTCTACGAACAGGCGGTCAATGGCACGTTCCAGTTTTGTACTCTTATAATACAAAGTAGAAATGGTCACAACCTTGAAGCCTTCCTTTTTCATGTTCTTGATCTTCAGCATATCGGTGTTTGTCAGGATCGGGTTGTTGATTTTAAGAACCTGGCAGTTCTCCGGATTCTGAACAAGAAGGTTTCCGTCTTTTCCTACGTATACGCTTGTGGAAGTAACGATCTCCTCACGGATGGCATCGATCGGAGGGTTGGTTACCTGTGCAAAACGCTGTTTGAAATATCCGAACAGATTCTGATGCATATCTGATAATACCGCAAGCGGTGCATCGATACCCATAGCAGCCGTTCCTTCCGCACCATTCTTCGCCATATTCAGGATGGATGTCTTTACTTCTTCATAAGAATATCCAAATGCTTTCTGAAGTCTTCTGCATTCTTCTGCCGTATAAGAAGGAACTTTCTGATTCGGGATCTTCAGATCTTTTAACTCGATCAGATTGTTGTCCAGCCATTCACCATATGGCTGTCTGCTTGCGTAAGTCTCTTTCAGTTCTTCGTCATCAATAACTTTTCCTTTTTTGATATCAACCAGAAGCATCTTGCCAGGATGCAATCTTTCTTTTACTACAATTTTCTCCGGTGGAATATCTAAAACACCAACCTCTGAGGAAAGGATCAGTGTATCGTCATCCGTAATATAATATCTGGATGGGCGCAGCCCGTTTCTGTCAAGTACGGCTCCCATGCAGTCACCGTCACTGAACAGAATGGACGCAGGTCCGTCCCATGGTTCCATCATGGTTGCATAATACTGATAGAAATCTTTCTTTTTCTGGGAAAGGTTTCTGTTGTTCGCCCATGGTTCCGGAATTGCGATCATTACTGCAAGCGGAAGATCCATGCCACTCATAACCATGAACTCAATTGCATTGTCAAGCATTGCTGAATCGGAACCGCTGGTATTAACTGCCGGAAGTACTTCGTGAAGTTTTCCTTTCATACACTCAGATTCCATATTCTCTTCTCTGGCACGCATCTTGTCCGTGTTGCCACGGATGGTATTGATCTCACCGTTATGTACGATGAAACGGTTCGGATGTGCTCTCTCCCAGCTTGGATTTGTGTTGGTACTGAAACGGGAATGCACCACTGCAATGGCAGATTCATAATCCTGACTCTGAAGATCTCCGAAGAATGTACGAAGCTGTCCAACCAGGAACATACCTTTGTATACAATGGTACGGCTGCTCATGGAAACTACGTAAGTATTGTCATTACTCTGTTCAAACTCACGGCGGGCAATGTAGAGCATACGGTCAAAGGCAAGGCCTTTTTCCACATCTTCCGGTTTCTTGATGAATGCCTGCATGATGCATGGCATACACTCTCTTGCCTTATGTCCAAGAACCTCCGGGAATACCGGCACTGTACGCCATCCAAGAAGCTCCAGGCCTTCTTTTTCCACGATGATCTCGAACATCTTCTTTGCCTGGGCACGTTTGATCTCATGCTGTGGAAAAAAGAGCTGGGCTACACCATATTCTCTCTCGCCGCCGATCTCAAATCCCTCTTTCTTACAGACTTTTTTGAAGAATTTATGGGAGATCTGGAGAAGGATACCGACGCCATCGCCGGTTTTTCCTTCTGCATCTTTACCTGCACGATGCTCCAGATTCTCTACGATCTTAAGAGCATTTGCAACAGTATCATGTGTTTTCTTTCCTTTTATATTAACAACGGCTCCGATACCGCAGTTATCATGTTCGAATTCAGGGCGGTAGAGGCCCTGCTGCTGATTTCCTACTTCTCTCATTTTTCTCATCCTTTCATTGCAGCTTCTTCTGCCGTCTTTTTGTCAACTGCCGCCTGCACAAATCCACGGAACAGCGGATGTGCATGGTTCGGTCTGGACTTGAATTCCGGATGTCCCTGTGTTCCTACAAAGAACGGATGTCCGGCAATTTCGATCATCTCAACGATATGTGCATCCGGGGAAGTTCCTACGATGGACATTCCTTTTTCACTTAATTCTTTACGGAATGCATTGTTTACCTCATAACGATGTCTGTGACGCTCCTGGATCTCTTTCTTTCCAAAAAGCTCATAGGATTTGGAGCCTTCGGCCAGCACACACGGATAGCTTCCAAGACGAAGGGTTCCGCCAAGGTCTTCCACATCTTCCTGATCCGGCATCAGAGCAATGACCGGATGCGTGGTCTCCGGTGCCAGCTCAATGCTGTTGGCATCTTCATATCCAAGTACGTGGCGGGCAAATTCTACAATAGCCATCTGCATTCCAAGGCAGATGCCAAGGTACGGGATCTTATGAACTCTCGCATACTGTGCTGCAAGGATCATTCCTTCAGTACCACGGTTTCCGAATCCTCCCGGAACCAGAATTCCATCTACAGAATGAAGGGTCTGATCCAGGTTTTTCTCATTGAGTTCTTCAGAGTCTACCCAGACGATATCAACTTTTGCACGGCAGGAGATTCCACCATGTTTCAGGGCTTCCACAACACTTAAGTATGCATCATGAAGCTGTGTGTACTTACCAACCATGGCGATCTTCACGGTTTTGTCCGGGTGGCGGAGATTTTCTACCATATTCTCCCAGTCTGTAAGATCCGGTTTACGGTTCTCAAGTCTTAAGCTCTGCAGTACTACATCTGCCAGTTTTTCTCTTTCCATTGCAAGAGGAGCTTCATATAAA
>OLSX01002618.1_pt1 | contig 15616 bp, 10 predicted proteins | sample 1673141 | NCBI WGS metagenome assembly OLSX01 (sample SAMEA3136759, study PRJEB25190) | human gut metagenome | biome: human gut; feature: human-associated habitat; material: faeces | place: Austria | collected 2013
TATAATTATTGTAAGGACAATCCTAAGGGATATGCTGGTTATGGAGCCTCTTGTTGGGGGTTGACAGCTAGTGATGGTGATAATGGTTATTCGGCACATTCACCTACAAATGATAAAGGAGTGATTGCTCCTACGGCTGCATTGTCTGCATTTCCTTATACTCCGGAAGAGTCGATGTCTGCATTGCACTTCTACTATTATAAGATGGGTGATAAACTCTGGAGAGATTATGGTTTCGTAGATGCTTTCAACCTGACAGCTAATTGGTATGATAACCAGTGTATAGCTATCGACCAAGGACCGATCATTTGTATGATAGAAAATTATAGAACAGGAATGCTTTGGAATTTATTCATGGCTATTCCGGAAATTCAGCAGGGAATGAAAAAGTTAGGCTTTGAGAGCCCTGCACTAAACTGATAATATAGAATATATGATGAGACTTATAATATATGTGATGCTTCTGCTTTACCCGTTTAGCCTGCTGCCGGCAGCTCCTGGTGGTAAGAAGGAGAAGAACTTGTCTGATGAAGAACTGATGACCCTCGTACAGAAACAGACTTTCCGTTATTTCTGGGATTACGGACATCCGGTTTCGGGCTTGGCACGCGAACGTAGTAACGGTAATGACGATATTGTTACCATTGGTGGTTCCGGCTTTGGGGTAATGGCTATTATTGTCGGTGCAGAACGTGGATTTGTAACGCGTGAACAAGCGGCAGAGCGTATGCTGAAAATAGTCAGCTTTCTGAATGATAAGAATACGGACAGTTACCATGGCATTTGGGCGCACTGGATAAATGGGCAGAACGGAGAAACCATTTCTTTCAGCCGGAAAGATGATGGTGCCGATCTGGTAGAGTCTGCTTTCATGTTCGAAGGGTTGCTGGCTGCACATCAGTATTTCAACAAAGATAATCAGGTGGAAAGACGTATCCGTGGTCTTATTAATGACCTGTGGCGTCAGGCTGAATGGAATTGGTTTACTAAAGGTGGTGAAGATGTACTCTATTGGCATTGGTCACCCAATAACGGTTGGTCGATGAACCATCAGATAAAAGGGCATAATGAGTGCCATATTACGTATATACTTGCTGCTTCTTCACCCACTTATCCCATTGCAGAGTCGGTATATCATAAAGGGTGGGCCAATTCTATCGTTTTCAAGAATGGTAAGAAGTATTACGACATAACCTTGCCATTGGGAAGTGATTATGGCGGACCTTTGTTCTTTACCCATTATTCTTATATGGGACTTGATCCGCGTGGTTTGAAGGATTATTATGCTGATTATGAAGAACAGATGAAAGCACATACTCTGATTAATCGTGCTTATTGCATAGATAATCCGAAGGGGTATAAAGGGTATGGAGAACAGTGCTGGGGACTGACAGCCAGTGATGGTGATAAAGGTTACTCTGCGCATTGTCCTGGTAATGACCGCGGTGTCATTACTCCAACAGCTGCCTTGTCATCTATTCCTTATGCACCGGAATATTCATTGCAGGCCATGCGCTATTTCTATGAAGAACTGGGTGACCGTCTTTGGGGTGAATATGGGTTCAAAGATGCATTTAATCTGACTGAGGATTGGTTTGCGCCTTCGTATCTTGCCATTGACCAGGGACCGATTATTGTGATGATAGAGAACTATCGCACCGGTTTAATTTGGAAGCTTTTCATGAGTCATCCCGATGTACAGAAGGGATTGAAGAGATTAGGCTTTACGTCTCCTTATTTGAATAAGGCTGATTAGGTTTGGCAGGATTTGATTTTGGTAAATTTTATATAGATTAAAAAGGATTATAACCATGAAAAACGTGCTTTTCAATAGTGTATTGGTTGCTTTCGTATTGCTTGTCGCCTCGTGCGGCAAGCAACCGGAAGCTAAGGTGGAGGTGATGTCGTTTAATATCCGTCTGGATCATGTAGCGGACAGTATGAATAACTGGAAATACCGTAAGGATAATGCAGCACAGATGATTGCTTATTATGCTCCGGACATTATAGGCATGCAAGAGGTGGTGAAGAACCAACTCGATGACTTGAAGGAGCGTCTTCCGCAATATACCGCTCTCGGTGTAGGTCGTGCAGATGGAGAAGAGAAAGGTGAGTATTGCTCTCTTTTCTATAAGACAGACCGTTTCGAACTATTGAAGAGTGGAAATTTTGGGCTGAGTGAAACTCCTGATTCCATCGGAAAGAAAGGCTGGGATGCGGCTTGCGAGCGTATTGTGACTTGGGCGGTACTGAAAGACAAGGTGAGTGGTAGGGAAATAGCTGCTTTCAATACTCATTTCGATCATGTAGGTAAAGTGGCACGTCGCGAAAGTGCCGTGCTGATACTTGAGAAGATAAAACAAATGGCGGGTGACCTTCCGGTAATTGTTACCAGAGACTTTAATGGAACGGTAGATTCCGAGCCGGTCACTGTATTGACGGAAGGTGGAATGAAGAATGCTTGCGTTACGGCGAAAGTCGCTTACGGACCGACATGGAGTTTCCATGACTTCGGGCGCATCCCGGTAGAGAAACGTAGGTTGATAGATTTTATTTTTATAAAAGGTGCTGTAGAGGTGGAGCGTTACCGAACCATTGATGATAAGCCGGACAACGGCTATCTCTCCGATCATGCTCCCGTAATGGCTATCTTAAAACTATAAAAGCATTTACTATGAAAAAGAAATTATTGATTGGAGCTGCCCTGATACTTTCTGTGGGTATGGCATGTACTTCAGGAGCCGGTGATTGGCAGAGTTACAGCGGTGACAAACGGATAGAAGAGCGTGTCGATTCTGTACTTGCCTTGATGACACTTGAAGAGAAAATAGGTCAGATGACCCAATATTCTGCCAAGAGCGATATTGTGACCGGTCCGCAAGTAAATACGGACATTGAACCTCTATTGAAGAAAGGATACATAGGCAGTCTTTTCCATGCCACTTCTTCTGCCGCCATCCGCAAGACACAAGAGACGGCACTAGCGGAATCCCGGTTGAAGATTCCAGTGCTTTTTGCTTTCGATGTGATACACGGTTTTAAAACGATATTCCCTATTCCTTTGGCCGAGTCGTGTGCCTGGGACGCTGAACTGGCAGAAAGAAGTGCGTCCATTGCCGCTGCCGAAGCTTCGGCAGTGGGTGTTAACTGGACTTTTGCCCCCATGGTGGACATTTCACGTGATGCACGTTGGGGACGGGTAATGGAAGGCTCTGGTGAGGATCCTTATCTGGGTTCATTGCTCTCTGCCGCACGTGTACGCGGTTTCCAGGGTGAGAAGCCCGAAGACTTGATGCGGCTGGACAAGATGCTGGCTTGCGCCAAACACTTCTGTGCATATGGTGCTGCTGAAGCTGGTCGTGATTATAATACGACTGATGTGTCCGAGCGCTCTTTGCGCGATATTTATTTCCCACCTTTCAAGGCTGCCAAAGATGCGGGTGTGGCTACTTTCATGACTGCCTTCAATGAGATTTCCGGTGTGCCTTGCACTTCCAGTAAGTTCCTTTATCAGGATGTGCTTCGCGATGAGTGGAGGTTCAACGGTTTTGTAGTGACGGATTATACGGCTATCAATGAGCTTGTTCCCCACGGCGTGGCACGCGACGAGGCTCATGCCGCCGAGTTGGCTGCCAATGCGGGCATCGAGATGGATATGACCGGAGGTGTGTTTCATGCACATCTGCTGCAAGCCGTGAAAGAGGGCAAGGTGAACGAAGAAACCATTGATAATGCCGTACGCCGCATTCTGGAGATGAAATTCCTTTTAGGCATTATGGACGATCCTTACCGCTATCTGAATGAGGAGCGTGAGAAGGCTACTATCATGAAACCCGAGTTCTTGGAAGCAGCGCGCGATGCTGCTCGTAAGTCGGTAGTATTGTTGAAGAATGAGAATGACTTTTTCCCGATACAACCCTCCGAACGTAAGACTGTAGCTTTGATAGGCCCTATGGTGAAAGAACGTAACAGTGTGAACGGTGGTTGGGGTGGACGGGGAGACCGTCAACGGAGTGTCACTCTTTTTGAAGGGTTGGAAAAAAAGTACGGAAACTCGAACGTACGTTTTCTTTATGCCGAAGGCTGCGATCTTCGTAAGCCTGGAACTGCAGGATTTGCACAAGCTGTGTCCGTGGCTCGTCAGGCAGATGTCATTCTGGTTGCTGCCGGTGAAGACCAGAACTGGAGTGCCGAGGCTGCTTGCCGCACGGACATCACCCTGCCTGCTTCGCAGCGCGACTTGCTGAAGGAACTTAAGAAAACGGGTAAGCCCATCGGATTGGTATTGATGAACGGTCGTCCGCTGGAACTTACTTGGGAGGACGAGAATATGGATGCTATTCTCGAAGCCTGGTATCCGGGCACGATGGGTGGTCATGCCATTGCCGATGTCATCGCAGGCGACTATAATCCTGCCGGAAAGCTGACAATGAGTTTTCCACGTTCGGTGGGGCAGCTCCCGCTTTACTATAACCACAAGAACACCGGACGACCGCTTCCTCCGGACAATCCGAAGATGGATTACAAGTCTTCTTATATTGACTGTCCCAATTCTCCGCTTTATCCTTTTGGATATGGCTTAAGTTATACTAGCTTTGAGGTGGATAACTTGAAGTTGGACAAGGAGGAGCTGAAAAAGGGGGAAACACTTACCGTTACAGTGGATGTAGCCAATATCGGTAAAGTCGGTGGTGAAGAGGTGGTACAGCTTTATATTCGCGACCTTGTGGGAAGTGTGACTCGTCCGGTGAAAGAATTGAAGGGTTTTCAAAAGCTGTATCTCAAGGCTGGCGAGAAGAAGTCGCTGACATTTGTGCTGACTGAAGAAGACCTTGCCTTTTGTGGTGCTGATATGAAGATGCAGGTGGAACCGGGGGAATTCCGGCTCTGGGTAGGAACATCGTCGGCAGATGAGCGGAATGAATCTGTTTTTACGTTGATATGATAAATTGAAAAATCTTATAAATCATTGAAGATGATGGATCATAAACTATCTTTAGGACTTGCCATGCTTCCATTGGTTCCTGCTGTTCAGGCTCAGGAACAAGGCAGGCAAGACGGTGAACGTCCTAACATTATTTTTATCATGAGTGATGACCATGCACAGCAGGCTATGAGTATCTATGGTCATCCTATAGGTAAAGTGGCACCTACTCCTAATATTGACCGTATCGGGCAGGAAGGAGCTGTGTTCTGGAATAATTATTGCTGTAATTCTATTTCAGGCCCCAGTCGCGCCGCGATACTTACTGGTAAGCATAGCCATAAGAACGGCTTCATGAAGAATTGGGCACTAGGTTTCGACGGCTCTCAGCAGACGTTGCCTAAACTGTTGCAACAAGGCGGCTATGAGACTGCCGTCATCGGTAAATGGCATCTTATTTCCAAGCCGACGGGATTTGACCATTGGATGATTCTCAATGACCAAGGCGAATACTGTAACCCACAGTTCATTACCGAGGGGGACACTACTATTCATAAAGGATATGTGACCGACCTCATTACTCAATATTGTGAGGAATGGATGGACAACGGTCGTGACAAGAACAAGCCGTTCTTCCTGATGATGCACCACAAAGCCATTCACCGCAATTGGGTACCTGCCGAACGGCATTATCGTTTGTATGAACACGCCAAGTTTCCGCTTCCCGATAATTATTACGATGCCTATGAGGGACGTTACGCAGCACAGATGCAGAAGATGAATATATACCGTGACATGTACGAAGGTCACGATTTGAAGATGGTTGCGGGTATCGATAGCGACAGCCTGCTCTTTGACCCTTGGCCGCACGCTTTCATGGGAACAATGACACCGGAAGAACGCCGCCGTTTCCTTGATGCTTACCGCGATCGAAATAATGAGTTCTATTCCAAGCCACGTTCATTTAAGGAAGTGGCTGAATGGAAATACCAACGTTACCTGCAAGACTACATGGCTTGTGTAGCAAGTGTGGACGAGAGTGTGGGCGAGATACTGGACTATCTCAAACGTACGGGGTTGGACAAGAATACGATTGTAGTCTATACCACCGATCAAGGCTTCTACTTGGGCGAACATGGCTGGTTTGACAAGCGTTTCATGTACGAAGAGTCTTTTGGTATGCCGATGGTGATGCGCTGGCCGGGACATATCAAACCGGGTACGCAAGTTACAGGTCTGACCCAGAACATCGACTTTGCTCCTACTTTCCTTGATATGTGCGGCATCTCCATTCCGCAGGACATGCAGGGCGTTTCGTTCAAGGAACTGGTGGAAAAAGGCAAGACACCGCGCGACTGGCGTAAGTCCTTGTACTATCACTATTATGAGTTTCCCGGCTTCCACAGCGTGCGTGCCCATTACGGTGTGAAGATGGAACGCTACAAGCTGATGCACTTCTACGTGGATGACAATTGGGAACTTTATGATCTCAAGACAGACCCTGAAGAGATGCACAATCTTTATGGGAAGAAGGGAATGGAGAAGATTACCACCGAACTGAAGGCTGAACTGGCACGCTTGCAAAAAGAATACGATGTGCCGCAGGAGTTATGCCGCTGAAAAGCTACCGGAAGACATATTGAACATTAATAACCTGATAATAAAGATAAAAAATAATGAGAAGACTGATTACTAATCTGCTGCTGGCATTATTATGCTTGGCGTCTCCCCTTTTGGCGCAGGACATGCGCATGGATACTTATTGTAATCCGCTGAATGTAGACTATACCTATATGATATACAATTCTTCGAAAGATATCTCCTACCGCTCGGGTGCCGACCCTGCCGTAGTAGAGTTTCGTGGAGAATATTATATGTTCGTTACCCGTACGCACGGCTACTGGCATTCTACGGATTTGCAAAACTGGAATTTTATCAATCCGGGGGAAAACTGGTATCCACAAGGTTGTAACGCTCCGGCGGCACATAACTACAAGGATTCAGTACTTTATGTCTGTGGCGATCCTTCGGGTGTGATGAGTGTGCTTTATACCGACAACCCCAAGTCGGGTAACTGGAAAGCCACTCCTGCCATCATCACCAACTTGCAAGACCCTGACCTTTTTCTTGATGATGACGGCAGTGCTTACATGTTCTGGGGCTCTTCCAACAAGTGGCCCATTCGCGGCATGAAGCTCAACAAGAACCATCGTTTCATACAAGAAGGCGAGAAGCTGGAACTTTTCAATCTCGACCCAGAGAAACATGGTTGGGAACGTTTTGGAGAAAATCATGCCGATACCGTGCTGGGCGGCTATATCGAAGGACCGTGGTTGACAAAGCACAACGGGAGGTATTACATGCAATATGCTGCTCCGGGCACTCAGTTCAATGTATATGCCGATGGTGTATATGTGGCCGACCATCCGATGGGACCTTATACCTATCAGAAACATAACCCCATTTCCTATAAGCCTGGCGGTTATATCAACGGTGCCGGTCATGGAAGTACGGTGCTCGGACCAGGTAGGCAATATTGGCATTTCGGTTCTATGGCTCTGCCCATTAATATGCACTGGGAACGCCGTCTCTGCATGTTCCCTACTTATTTTGACGAAGACGGCATCATGTATTGTGACACCCGTTTTGGAGATTATCCCCGTTATGCACCTACTATGCCGGGAAAGAAAGGGGAGTTCCGCGGCTGGATGCTTCTTTCTTACAACAAGCCTGCCAGAGGTTCTTCGGCTGTAGAGGGTCATACAGCTGCCGGATTGACGGACGAGAATTGCAAGACCTATTGGCTGGCTTCTTCCAACGATGAAACGCAGTGGGTGGAGATAGACCTTCAGGCACCTGCCACTGTAAACGCTATTCAGGTGAATTACAACGATTATAAGAGTGATATGTATGGTCGTTATCCCGATTTGCGCCACCGTTACACTATCGAAGGTTCCGTAGATGGCGTCAACTGGATACGTCTTGTCAACCGTAGCAACAGTTTCAAAGACACTCCGCACGATTATGTGGAACTGGAAATCCCTGCCCGGGTACGTTATGTACGTTACAAAAACATCCATGTTCCCACACCGCACCTTTCCATTTCTGCCATCCGTATTTTCGGTCTGGGCGAAGGTAAGGCGCCTGCTCAAGTGAAGACATTTGACCCTCGCCGTCACGAAGATCGCCGTGACATCACGCTGACTTGGAAACCGGTGAAAGGTGCACAAGGATACAACATCCTTTGGGGTATTGCGCCGGACAAGCTTTACAGTTCTTGGATGGTGTATGGTGACGAGTGTAGGCATCTGATGAAATGTCTTTCTACCGACCAGAAATATTATTTTGCTATCGAAGCTTTCAATGAAAACGGTGTATCTCAAATTTCTGTCGTTAAAGAAGTGAAATAATGTGTTGTAAAATGAGGGTGTGCCATCAACCGTTTTGACACACCCTTATTTGTCGTTTTATGTGTATTTTGTTTATTGTCAGCTATGGATAAAAAGTCGTATTGCATCGCTTGGTTGATGTTGTTGTTCGTCGGTTCATTACATGCACAATATCGTACTACTACCTACTGTAACCCTCTTAATCTGGACTATACTTATCCTTTTCACAATTCCCATTTGGGCAAGTCTTATCGTTCGGGTGCCGACCCTGCTGTAGTGGAGTTTCGGGGGGAGTATTATATGTTCGTTACCCGTTCCTGGGGTTACTGGCATTCCAAGGACTTGCTGAATTGGGACTTTATTACTCCCGAAAAATGGTATTTCGAAGGTTGCAATGCTCCTGCTGCCCATAATTATAAAGATTCCATACTCTATGTTTGTGGGAATCCATCCGGAGCCATGAGCATACTTTATACCGATAATCCCAAACGGGGGGACTGGAAGGCAGTGCCATCGGTACTCCACGACCTTCAGGATCCTGCCCTTTTCATTGATGATGATGAACGTGCTTATATGTATTGGGGGTCTTCCAACCGTTGGCCTATCCGTGGTAAGGAACTTGATATGAAGAATAAATTCCTGCCGATAGCGAAAAAGCCGGATTCACTGCTCTTTCTCCGTCCTGACATTCATGGGTGGGAACGTTTTGGCGAAAATCATACCAGTGACATCAAGCCATTCATCGAGGGTGCGTGGATGACGAAACACAATGGGAAATATTATTTGCAATATGCCGCTCCGGGCACTCAGTTCAATGTGTATGGTGACGGTGTTTATGTAGGAAAATCTCCTTTGGGTCCCTTTCAGTACGCGGCTCATAATCCGTTCTGCTACAAGCCGGGAGGATTTGCTACCGGTGCCGGGCATGGAAGTACGGTTTGTGGTCCGGGAGGAATATACTGGCATTTCGGTACAATCCATCTGTCCATTAATTATAAGTTTGAGCGTAGGTTATGTATGTTTCCTACATTTTTTGATGAAGACGGTGTGATGTACTCTGATACTTACTTCGGTGACTATCCTCACTATTCTCCCGACCAGGTTTCGCGACAGACGACAAGCGGTGGTTTCCGGGGCTGGATGTTGCTTTCTTATGGCAAACCCGTGAAGGCTTCTTCGCAATTGGAAAGTTATCCGGTGGAAAATGTGACGGACGAGAACTTGAAAACCTTCTGGGTGGCCGGAAAAAATGACGATAAGCAATGGGTGGAGATAGACCTTGAAGAAGTGAGTGACGTGTATGCCTTACAACTGAATTTCTTTGACTATGAGGAAACCGGATTTTGGGGACGTATGCCAAACCTCCGGCAACGCTATCTTGTAGAAGCTTCGGTGGATGGTGCCCGTTGGCGGGTATTGGTGGACTATCGCAACAGTTTCCGTGATGCCCCTCATAATTACATAGAACTGGATCAACCGATAGAAGCACGCTATATTCGTTATCGCCACCATTACGTGCCGGGCAAGAATCTGGCAATGGGGAATATTCGCGTGTTCGGTTTGGGACGTGGGAAAAAACCGGCTACGGTAAAAGGTTTTACGGTAGTGCGTGAAGCGGACGAACGTAATGTCCGCATTTCTTGGAAAGCGGTGAAGGGTGCGCAAGGCTATAATGTATTGTGGGGTGTTGCTCCTGATAAATTGTATAGTTCGTGGATGGTATATGGCGATAATTCATTAGACTTACGTGCCCTCACGGTAGGACAAAAATATTATTTTGCCATCGAGGCATTCAATGAAAATGGTATTTCGCAACGTGTTTTTCTTCGAGAGGCGCACTGATTGTGTAAAATGAACAGTAATGAAACAGATAATACACTCTTTTTTATATGGTAGTACCGTTTGGGCTGCTTGTACTGTATCGCAGGAGGTCAAGGCCGGTGGGATCCCTGTCTCTACCACAGAGGATGGAGATGCTGTTAGCCCAAACATTGTTTGTGTGGTATGTGAAGACATCGGTCCTTGGCTGCACTGTTTCGGTGACAGTGTGGCAGTGACTCCGACTATTGACGCCCTTGCGGCAGAGGGTATACGCTATACCAGCATTTATGGGACAGTGGGTGTTAGTGCTCCTTCGCGTGCGGCACTTATTACGGGAATGTATCCCACGCATATCAATGCCAACTATATGCGTACGCAAGGGGGGCAGATTGCACGTCCACCGGCGGTAACCGGTTACGATATTGTGTTACCCGAGGGAATAAAGTGCTATACCGAGCTGTTGCGTGCCGCTGGCTATTATTGTACGAACAACCCGAAAACCGACTATCAGTTTCTACCGCCTTTGACCGCTTGGGACGAATGTGGCAGGCAGGCGCATTGGCGCAACCGTCCTAAAGGGATGCCTTTTTTCGCTATATTCAATACCCTTGCCTCGCATGAGCAAAAGGTGTGGGAAAGTGCGAAGGATACGCTTTACGTCTCTCCCGACGATGTGGTGTTGCCACCCTATTATCCTGAGGACAGCATTGTGCGCCGCGATATTGCTGTCATGTACAGCAATATTTACCGCATGGATTGTTTTGTCCGCCAGATGATTGATGAATTGAGGGCGGCAGGCGAGTGGGATAATACCATTCTTATCTTTTATTCGGATAATGGTGGACCGCTTCCTCGGCAGAAACGTGAAATAACAGAGGTTGGTACCCATATTCCTCTCATTATCCGTTATCCGGACGGACGGTTGGCCGGCAGTATTGATGATGGACTTCGCAGTGTCATTGACATTCCACCAACGATTCTTTCATTGGCGGGTATCAAGCCTCCTGCCTATATGGATGGCAAGGCATTTGCTGGGAAATATGCTTCGCCATCGCGGCGCTATGTTTTTGCCGCACGTGACCGTATGGATAAGTGTTATGACCAGCAGGGGGGCGTACGTGACCGCCGTTATCGTTATATCTGTAATTATACTCCCAATCAGCCCGGCTATCAGCCGGTAGGATTTCGTCTGAACATGCCGATGATGCGCCGTATGCTTCAACTCCATGAAGAAGGCGCGCTCGATGAGAATCAGGAAAGCTGGTTTGTTTGGCCCCGTCCGCGTGAAGAGTTCTATGATTTGGAGAAAGACCCTCATGAGATCTGCAATCTGATTAATGATCCGGCTTACCGGAAAGACATTAACCGTTTGCGGAAGGTGTATCGGCAGTGGGAAAGGAAATATTGGCAATGTCGTCCGCTGACAGAACCGGAAATAGTACAAACTATGTGGCCGGACGGTGTACAGCCGCTCGTGTCAGCTCCGCAGATTGTACAAAAGGGGGGCAGGTTAAGCTGGAGTGTTCCACTCCTGGAGTCTCTTATGCCTATCAGTTGAATGGTCGGGGACGGAATGGAGAGAAACATTGGAATCTATATGTTGAGCCGTTTGTTGTCCATAAGGGAGACCGGGTGGCAGTGCAGGCTTTCCGGGTGGGATATAAGAAGAGTGAGATAGTAGACTTTTTAATTGAACATTAATTTTGTAGGATATGAAGAATACAGTTTGTACAGCCTTGATGCTGTTGATGTCTGTGTGTATGTATGCGCAGGAGTTGTATGGAGAGTATGAAAAGAAAGTGTATGTCTCTTCGCAGGGAGATTCGTTGAAGTACCGTTTGCTGCGTCCCGAAGCAGAAAAGGCAGGGAAGAAATATCCGTTGGTGCTTTTTCTGCATGGTGCGGGCGAACGAGGAGATGATAATCAGAAGCAATTGGTGCATGGTGGGCAGATGTGGCTCAATCCGGTGAACAGAGAGGAATATCCGGCTTTTGTATTGGCTCCCCAGTGTCCTAAGGAAGATTATTGGGCTTATGTGGGTCGTCCCAAGTCGTTTGTACCTGGAGAAATGCCCGAGGTACAGGAGCCTACGCGTATATTCCGCACATTGAAGGAGTTGCTGGATACCTATTTGGCTATGCCCCAGGTGGATAAAGACCGGATTTATGTGATGGGACTTTCCATGGGCGGTATGGGGACGTTTGATTTGGCGATACGTTATCCCGAAGTTTTTGCCGCAGCCGTTCCCATCTGTGGTATTGTGAATCCGGCAAGGCTTTCTGCCGCCAAAGACGTGAAGTTCCGTATTTATCACGGAGATGCCGATAACATTGTTCCGGTAGAAGGTTCGCGTCAGGCTTACAAGGCCTTGAAGGCTGCCGGTGCCGATGTTGAGTATATCGAATTCCCTGGAGTCAATCATGGCAGTTGGACACCGGCGTTCAATGATTCTGAGTTTATGGGTTGGCTGTTTAATCAGAAGAAAAAATGATGAGAGTATTGTCTGTTATCGGAATTCTCTTTTTAGGGGGCGCTTTTTTTACTTCTTGCATCACTTCTGGTCGGGTAAGTACTTTTGTGGTATTGCCGGATACGCAGACTTATCTGGAACAATGTCCGGAGGTCTTTGATTCGCAAGTGGACTGGTTGGTTGCCAATCGTAAGAAAATAGATGCCGTGTTCCAAGTGGGAGATTTGACACAAGATAATTCTCCGGTGGAATGGGCGTATATGCAGAAAGCCTTTCATCGTATTAGCCAAGCAGGAATACCTTATTCTGTCGTATGGGGAAATCACGATATTGGCAGTAAGCCCGGTAAGTTTTCGGACGTGCATAACACTGCAATGGCCAACAAGTATTTCCCTCTTTCTGACTATAAGCAGAAGAGTTATTGGGGAGGCAGTGCGGATGGAAAGACATTGGATAACTATTACATAAACCTTAGGTCGGGCGATACCGATTGGCTGGTCTTGAATCTGGAATTCGGGCCTTCTGATGAGGCTCTGCAATGGGCCGATTCCATAGTGGGTATTCATCCGGATAAGCTTGTCATATTGAATACACACGCCTATTTGTATTGTGACAGTACGTTGCATGACGGGAAAGACTGGTGGCGCCCTCAAGGATATGGCATCGGCAAAGAGTCTGGGCGCACAGTGAACGATGGTGCTGGAATCTGGGAGAAATTGCTTCTCAAACATCGCAATGTGATAGCTGTCTTTTGTGGGCATGTCTTGAAAAGCGGAGTCGGCACGCTGGTCTCTATAGGGAAAGAGGGAAATAAAGTGTATCAGATGCTGGCAAACTATCAGCGTGGTGTGGAAGGCAGTAGATTGGGAGGTGAGGGCTACTTACGCATTGTAACTTTTAACCGGAAGACAAGGGAGATAGATGTGAAGACCTATTCGACTTGGAATAAAGCCTACCACCCCTCCGAACATCATAACTTTAAGTTCAGAGAGGTGGACTTTGACGAATATCTGCGCTGAGACTTAAGTCCTTTCAGCGTAATCTCCGTTACTTTTTATCAGTTCTATCAGCTTTTCTACCGCCTCTTCTTCGGGAATGTTCTTTTCGATACACTCCTTCTTCTTGTAGAGGCTGATTTTGCCTCGTCCGGCGCCTACATAGCCATAATCAGCATCGGCCATTTCTCCGGGGCCGTTGACAATGCAGCCCATGATTCCTATCTTGAGTCCTTTCAGATGGCCGGTGGCTGCCTTGATACGGGCAATGGTACTTTCCAGGTCGTAGAGGGTGCGTCCGCAGCCGGGACAAGAGATGTATTCGGTCTTGCTGGTACGTACACGTCCGGCTTGCAGGATACCGAAAGCAGTGGCATCCACTACTTTGCCGCTTATGGTTTCTCCTTGGTTGAAGAGAAGGATACCGTCACACAGACCGTCGAAGATGAGTGCTCCCATATCTGCAGCCGCTTTGATTTGCAGATTTTCCAGTTCGCTCTCTGCGTAGTGCTCAAAGAAGACTACCGGGTTTTTTAGGCCTTCCTTCATCATCTGGTGTACTAGAGCGCGTTGTTCGCCCAACCGGTTGGGATGATTGCTTTGCGAAATCAATACGACTTCCGGATGATACTTCAGGCAGGCGATGGCTTCGTCATTCAGCCCCATATACGTGATGAAGAGGAATTTCAAGGAAGCGCCGCAGCTGCTTAGGAAAGGAAGCTGGTCTCCTTTAAAGGCGGGCCAGGCATTGTCCGGTTTTGTCTCGCTGTTGCTTTGTTCCATCCAGACATCGGCATCGATGATGCATTGCATGCCTTCCGGAAGTTGTTCAGGGATGGAACGTCCCGTATAGATATAGTCCGGCATGAATTGCGGATTGAAGTCCATGTCCCCGTTTAAGCGTGCGGCAATGACCACGGGCAGATTGTCTCCACCGATATTGTGTACGGCGGCAGTCTCGCGGCGGGTGGGAGAGAGATAATTGAATTCCGGCACATCTGCTCCGGGGATATAAGGATGGTCGTGGCGCTGCACGATATAGTCCACCAATTTGCGGGCTACGGGGATTTCCGCCTCCGGAGCTTCGCTCAGGGAAACCCGGATGGTGTCACCCAAGCCGTCTGCCAGCAGGGCGCCGATGCCCAAGGCCGATTTGATGCGTCCGTCTTCTCCGTCTCCGGCTTCCGTTACACCGAGATGCAGCGGGAATCGCATACCTTCCTGCTCCATGACGGTTGCCAGCAGGCGTACTGTCTTTACCATGACCACTGTATTGGATGCCTTGATGGAAATGACTACATCCGTGAAATTCTCTTGCACGCAGATGCGCAGAAACTCCATACAAGATTCCACCATGCCTTCCGGTGTATCGCCATAGCGCGACATGATGCGGTCGGATAATGAACCGTGGTTCACGCCGATGCGGATGGCAGTATGGTTCTCCTTGCAGATATTAAGGAAGGGGACAAAGCGGTCGTGTATCTTCTGCAACTCCTGAGCATACTCTTCATCGGTATACTCCAAATGTTTGAAAGTACGTGCTGCATCCACATAGTTTCCCGGATTGATGCGTACTTTTTCTACATACTGTGCTGCCACGTCCGCTACCTTCGGGTTGAAGTGAATGTCGGCCACAAGCGGCACCATATATCCGTCCTGGCGTAGGCCTATGTTGATATTCATCAGGTTTTCAGCCTCTTTGATACCTTGGGCCGTGAGGCGTACATACTCTCCTCCGGCGTCGACAATACGTTTGGTTTGCGCCACACTGGCTTCTGTGTCCTGCGTAGCGGTGTTCGTCATACTTTGTATGCGGATAGGATTGGAGCCGCCCATAGGGGTGGCTCCGATGTTTACTTCTGATGTTTCCCGTCGGGAATAGTTGAATAAATCCACGATGATATTTACAGTTAAAGGATTAAAAGATTTACGATTGGATGATTTACGATGTACGATTGAAGATACCAAGAAGTAATTTCAATCGTACATCGTAAATCATCCAATCGTAAATCAATT
>OLSX01002629.1_pt1 | contig 15564 bp, 15 predicted proteins | sample 1673141 | NCBI WGS metagenome assembly OLSX01 (sample SAMEA3136759, study PRJEB25190) | human gut metagenome | biome: human gut; feature: human-associated habitat; material: faeces | place: Austria | collected 2013
CTAAAGTAATTAAATTTTTATGTTTATGCATAGAACATACAGTATAGTAATATTCATTTTTCTTTATATTATATTCTTTCTCTACTTCTGAAAAATCAACAGGAACATTGTCATTTAATACAATTGGGTTATGTATTGAAATAATGTTCTTTGCCTTAGGAAAATGTTCTTCTAAATCTCTCTTTGTAAAATCACTTATTCCAATGACTAAATCTGAGTTTTTAACTGTCTTATACCAACCATAGCGATACCAAATATTTTCTAATTTTGGAAAATATTCAGGATAGTGATATGCCTGAATATCATGGATTGTTGTGATGGATTTCAATTTTCTATTTTTAACAACAGGCATTTCATATACTGGAAAGAAACAGACATCAACTCCAAGTTTCTTAAATACTTTCCATTGATGTAAATTTTGCCAAATTAAATGCCCAATAACATCATTTGCCTTTGTATCACACACCTCAAATTGGATTCTAGGATCTGTTTTGTAGTGTCTAAAAGATTCCTCATTATCTAAAGATAATAACAAATAATATGTATTATCATCTTCTAATTCCAAAAATCCATCTAATAAATTTCTAAAATATGACTCAACCCCACCAGATTTTGAAGGTTTAAGCCACGTTACATCTATACCAATTTTCATTTTAATCTCCTTTTACGTTGAATTTTTTATTTATCATATAAAAATACAATACAATGTAAATTATAAACTGAAAAATCATGATTGTAAAATAGCTATAGATACTGCCATAAACACCTAATTTTAATACACCTACACTAGATACAATTATACTTAAAAAAAGCAATAAAAATTGGGCAAACATCTGTTCTTTTGTACATCTTAGTGTAATCAAAGCATTTAATAAGATTTGTGAAATTGTATAAAAAGCAGCACCTACAATGATAATTAAAAGTGGAATTGTATATTCATTCAAATTCAATCCATAAATAATATTTAATATAGGAATTCCAAGCCAATATGCGATTGGTAATATAATAATTAAGCTTCCCAAAATTACAACCGATATTGTGAATACAGACTTATTAAATAAATGTTTCTGATTATTTCTATAAGCCGATGCCATTCCAACCAACGAAGGTTGAAGAATAAATTGCCCAAACAACATTATAAATGTAGCTGGCATACTAATAATTCCATAGATTGCCTGTACATCATTCGTTGAAAAATAATCAATCGCATATTTTGGAATGTTGATTACAATCATTGAAATTAAAGAGAAGATACATGTATAGCTTGCTTTTTTAAGTAAATTTTTTACCTGTATTTTTTGCCATGTAAAACTAATTTTTTCAATTTTCTTAACAGTTTTTAAATCAAAGAAGAATAAGAATAGTAAAGCAACACAAATCATCGAAAGACAAGAAACAAACAAATTATTTGTGAATAGATCAACAATCACAAATAATAGAATTAATGCAATTGAGCGTAGTGTCATAGAAATTCCAGCCATATATAACTTATCATTTTTTTGCATCAACCCATAAAAATAATCGATAAGAGCTTCTAGTATTTTATATGAACACAAGATTATGAAGATCATTGCTTTATTCATTTCATATTTATTTACTATACAAAAAAGTATGCAAATGAATAAAGAAAGAGAACAAGTTAATATTCTAACTAATAAATAGCTCCCATCGGATATTTCATTCTCATTTTCTGTAACTTGATAGGTTCTTCCACAATAAAGAGCTAGTATGTTCATGATTGTTGCGCTTGAAAATGAAAAAGTGAATACACCTGCATCCATGATTCCATTTATTCGTGTCACTAATATCATCAGAATAAGTGATGTGAAAGAAACAAATGTGGTACCCATCATGTTCCAAAAATAATTTTTTTTCGTATTATTGCTCATAAATAACTACAATACACATATCATTTAATGTGTATAAATCCTTTCCATCCTAAAAAATCCTTACACCAAGTGTAAGGAATGTTTAAATTATTTATTTGATTCCATAATTTTATTAATTTTTGTGTTGTCTCCCCAAATTGCAGGTGAATCATATGGACGTTCAGGAAATTTTCCATAGTCTGGACGAATACTATAATGATTCTTTTCAATAAATTCATTCACTTTGTCCGCTAACGATACTGGTTTTCCTGAACAACAATTAATAATACCTGTGATTTCAGATTGTGTAGAAGCCGTTGCAATTTGTTTTGCAAGTTCATCTACATTAATAAAATCATACTTATTCTTTCCAGAAACAAAAGGGAATGATTCCTTTCCTTCATGCTCCATCTGTGTGATTTTAGAAAAAATTGAATTGTTATTTGAATCATCACCTAAAATATAATATGCACGCAACCACATTAAAGATGTATCCGATTTTTCAGCCAACAATAATGAAGCTTCTCTTAATGCATTTTTTGCAATTCCATACATAGAAAGTGGATTTGTAGGTGTATTTTCATCTACACATCCTTCATAATATCCAATCTCATGCATAGTTCCCATAACAGATAAATATTTAACACCACCATCAATCATATTCTTAATAAATGCATAGTGTTTTGACAACATTCCCATATGTGCGTCTGAAGCATGGTTAAAACCATCTTTCCATGCCATATGAATACATGCATCTGGTCTACCTAGCTTGTTATAAATATCATCCGAAAAAATATCTAAAGATAAAAATGTTGCATCTGTATTAATGCCCTTATTTATCATATCTACCGCAATAACTTCATGATGCATTTTGATCAATGCATCTACTACATGTCTTCCAATATAACCAGAAGCCCCTGTAACAACTACCTTCATATAATCATCTCCTACAATTTATTACTTTTTTCACTCAAAGCATAGACCGAATTTATTCCATTCGCAATAAATTTTGGCCAATATAAACTCATGATTTCCAAATCTTCTTTTTTTCGAATATTTTCACCCAAATTTTTTGATGTTGCTGATTCTGCATAAATTCTATGACCTAACAATGGCTTTTCAATATATACAAATTCACCATCTAATTCAGCTAAATCACACCAGGTTTTGTAGTCGCAACTATTAATATAATTCGTATCAAAAATAGATTTACCAGCTACAACTTTATTATAAGTAGCAGTTGGACAACAAATTGGACATCCTATAGACAAAATTCTTCTTCGAATAAACTTAGAATTTTGGCTCTTATCCTTCTTTAAAGGTGCAAGCATCATTCTTTTAACTTTTAAAATTTTGTTTGTATAAATTTTCTTATCATTACGAATCTCGTAATAATCTGTAAACGCCAGAATAAAATCATGTTTATTCCCAATATATTTCAAAGTTTTTTCTAAGAAATCCGGTTCATAATAATCATCTTGATGTGCAATTGTAACTAATGGAGTTGGAGCATGATCATAAGCCCAGTTCCAGTCAGCACCTGCATTTTTAGGAGATGGATTCACAAATAATTCTAAATTGTATTTTTCACATAACCCTTTGATATGATCATTCGGTGTCGAAGTTGAAATAAACACTTTACTTTTTACAGTTTGATTCATCAAAGACTGGATTGTCATCTCCAAATGAGGATTTTCTTTATATGCACATATTACAAAGCTATGATCATTTTTATTAAACATTTAATTACCTCCAAGCAAATCGTTATTTCTTAATTTCACTTTTTAATAAAGAAATTTCCTGTACTAATAAAGTGATTTTTCTTTTTTGAGCAGATACAATAACAGTTAATGACATAGTAATAAAGAATAAAATAACTAATAATACGCCAATAACCATATTTGATACGGTTTGAAACCCTACTAAATTTGCAAATTTAATTAAAGCATCAGGCCATATTGCTAAAAACAATAAAATTAATATACCAAATACCCATAATAAAGAGTATTTTACTGGAATTCTTCCCTTGTGTAATATACGAATGACAACAACAGCTAATATTAAAGCAATAATAAGAACACCAAGTCTAAGATTTAAAGGCATTATTTTGACCTCCTTGTCCCAATAATTATGATGGATAATAAAACATTGATCATGTAATATACATTCTTCCAACTACGAATAGAAGAAACACCACCATTTCGCTCCTTCATTTCAACAGGAACTTCTTGAACTATTAACCCTTGTTTTAAAATTTGTGTTGTTGAAATAGGTTCTGGATATTCCAAAGGATAATCTATCGCAAATTGAGCAATTAATCCACGATCCACTGCTCTAAATCCAGACGTAACATCATATAATTTTTTACTTGTAAAAAATTTAATAAAAGATGAAATGATTTTAATTCCCATTTGGCGTGCTTTTGTAGACTTAAATTCACTTGTTGAACCATCAATAAAACGAGAACCAATTGTCATATTCGCTTTGCCATCAAAAATAGGCTTACAAATATTTTCAACAAAATTCACATCATGCTGACCATCTCCATCGAATTGGATGGCAATATCATAATCATGTTCCAATGCATATTTATAACCCGTTTGAACAGCTCCACCAATTCCTAAATTATGAACCAATTTAACATGCGGCTTATTATTTGACGTTAGTATTTCCTCTGTTCTATCTCTAGAACCATCATTTATGACAATATAATCTAATTTATTTGAAGAATGATTCTTATTATATTCATCAATTGTATCGATTGTTGATAAAATAGAATCTTGTTCATTATATGCCGGAATAATTAACAATACTTTATTCATTATTCTCCCCTTTTCCTTTTTTTACCACTTTTAAACATAACATAAGAAATCATTATCCTCAAGTAAATGTTTAATAATGCTTAACATTTATACATTCATTTCCTTCAAATAACGAGCTAATGCATCCTGCCAAGTTGGAAGAGGTTTAAACCCGTTTTCGACAAGTTTTGATTTATCCAAACGAGAATTAAATGGTCTAGCAGCTTTAGATAAACCGTACTCGGCTGTTGTTACAGGAATTACTTTTGTTGTATAACCAGCTTGTTTAAAGATTTCACACGCAAAATCATACCAACTAATATATCCACCCTCATTTGTCGCATGATAATAACCATATTTATCCGTTTCAATCATATCTACTAATAAACGAGCTAAATCATAAGTATATGTTGGAGTACCGATTTGATCATTCACAACTCTTAAAGTGTCAAATTTCTTACCAACATTCAACATGGTCTTAATGAAGTTGTTTCCATTCTTTCCAAATACCCACGCAATACGAATAATGAAGTATTTTGATAAAGTATTTGATACGGCTAATTCACCACCAAGCTTAGTTTGTCCATATACATTTAATGGCTTATAATCTTTGCAGTCTGGAGCCCAAGGATCTGTTCCCTGACCATCAAATACATAATCGGTAGAAATATAGACCATTTTGGCATCTACTTCTTTACAAGCATCCGCAATATTTTGTGTACCATCCACATTGATAGCTTTAACCTTAGCTTGTTTATCTTCATCTTCAGCCAAGTCAACAGCCGTCCATGCAGCACAATGTACGACTACATCTGGATTTACAGTTTTAATCGTTTCCATTACTGCATCCTTGTTTGTGATATCTAAAGATACATATTCAGCCGTTGTTACATAACTTCCATCTTGAATTCCATTATAATTTTCAGCTAAATCAGATCCTACGCCAACATTTCCTCTAGAAGCCAATTCGTTCATTACATCATGACCTAATTGTCCTGCAACACCTGTCACAAAAACCTTCATAGAATACCTTCCTTTCATTTAGCAAGAAAAGCTAAGATTATTCCTTAGCTCTTCCTTTTTCTACATACATCTTTTCAAAATAGTTTTGGTATTCACCACTAATGATGTTTTCCCACCATTCCTTGTTGTCTAAGTACCATTGGATTGTCATTGGAATACCTGTATCAAATGTATATTTTGGTTTCCATCCAAGTTCTGTTTCTAACTTTGTTGGATCAATCGCATAACGCATATCATGACCTTTACGATCTGTTACAAACGTAATTAAACTTTCTGGTTTGTTTAATGCATGTAAGACGGTCTTTACAACTTCTAAGTTTGTTCTTTCGTTATGACCACCTACATTATAAACTTCACCAACACGTCCCTTACGAACAATTAAATCAATGGCTACACAGTGATCATATACATGTAACCAGTCACGAACATTTTCACCAGTTCCATATACTGGAATTGTTTCATCATTTAAGGCACGAGAAATAATTAATGGAATTAATTTTTCTGGGAAATGATAAGGACCATAGTTATTTGAACAACGACTAATTGTTACTGGTAAACCATAAGTTCTGTGATATGCAAGTACGAATAAGTCTGCACTTGCCTTTGCACTTGAATATGGACTTGAAGTATGAAGTGGAGTGTTTTCAGTAAAGAACAAATCAGGACGATCTAAAGGAAGATCACCATATACTTCATCAGTAGAAACTTGGTGATATCTTTGAATACCATATTTAACACAAGCATCTAATAATGTAGTTGTTCCCATTACATTTGTCTTAACGAAGATTTCAGGATCTTCAATACTACGGTCAACATGACTTTCAGCCGCAAAGTTAACAACGACATCAAACTTTTCTTTTTCAAATAAATCCATGATGAATTCTCGATCTGCAATATCACCTTTAATGAATTTATAATTTGGTTTATCTTCAACAGGTTTACAAGTTTCTAAGTTACCTGCATAAGTCAACTTATCTAAGTTAACAATCATATCCTCAGGATATTTATTTACCATATAATGTACAAAGTTTCCACCAATGAAACCAGCACCACCAGTTACTAAAATTTTCATATATTTATTCTCCTTCATATACAAATTGATTGTTTGACTCTTCTAAAGTAGGTCCAACCTGATCTTTTTCACTCAAGACAGGCTCAATACCATTTAATAATGATCCCCAATCTACATTACAAGTTGGATCATCATAACGCATTCCACCTTCTGATTCTTTATTGTAGACATTATCTACTTTATATCTAAACTCAACATTATCTGTTAGAGTTAAGAATCCATGCGCAAATCCTTGTGGAATAAAGAATTGTCTATGATTTTCTTCACTAAGCTCTACACTTACCCATTGACCAAATGTAGGACTACCTTTACGAATATCTACTGCTACATCAATTACAGTTCCCTTTGTACAAGAAACCAATTTACTTTGTGCATAAGGCGGATTTTGCCAATGCAAACCACGAAGCGTACCCTTCTGTGCACTAAAAGACATATTGTCCTGCACAAAATCAACAGTAACACCTAATTTTTCATATTTAGGCTTTGAATACGTTTCTGTAAAATACCCTCTATGATCCCCAAATACATCTGTATCAATAATCAATACACCAGGAATCTTTGTTTCAGTTACCTTCATTCTAATACCTCCTTATTTAATATATTTACGATCCATAATCTTCTTTAAATAAGCACCATATTGGTTTTTCTTATAAATTTCATATGTTGCCGCCAATTCTTCATCGCCAATCCAACCATTGTCGTAGGCAATTTCTTCAAGACATGCAATCTTACGATGTTGATGCTCTTCGATTGTCTTCACAAAGTTTGTAGCATCCACTAAAGACTCATGTGTACCCGTATCTAACCAAGTAAAGCCATCACCAAGTAATGTGACATTCAATTCACCATTCTCTAAATAAATACGGTTCAAATCTGTGATTTCAAGTTCCCCACGAGCACTTGGCTTTAAGTTTTTCGCATATTCAACGACTTTATTATCATAGAAATAAAGTCCTGTTACGGCATAATTTGATTTAGGACAAGCAGGCTTTTCCTCTAAACTAATAGCCTTTCCTTCAGAATCAAATTCAACAACTCCAAAACGCTCTGGATCTTCTACATAATAACCAAATACTGTAGCTCCCACTTCATTTTCAGCAGCTGCACGAAGGCGTTTAGTCAATCCATGTCCATGGAAAATATTATCCCCTAAAATCATCGCACAACTATCATTTCCAATAAATTCTTCGCCTAAAATGAAAGCTTGAGCCAAACCATCTGGACTAGGCTGAACTTTATAAGAAAGTTCAATTCCAAATTGATGACCATCCCCTAACAATTCTTGAAAACGAGGTGTATCATCTGGAGTTGAAATAATTAAGATTTCACGAATCCCTGCCTGCATTAAAATAGACATTGGATAATAAATCATTGGCTTGTCATAAATAGGAAGCAATTGCTTACTTGTAACCTTAGTCAAAGGATACAAACGCGTACCACTACCACCAGCTAAAATAATACCTTTCATAATATTGTTCCTCCATAATTATATTTATTATATCACACATATAAAATAAACCCTAACGTAACGTTAGGGTCAAGCACAATATACACGAATTATTGATTCTTTTATCTTTTTCCAATCTCTTGATTTCGCAGTTTCTACACCATTCTTATATAAAATATCCCGTAAAGCTTCATCTGAAACAATTCTTTCAATGCAGTGAATGGCCTTATCGACATCTCCATTTGGATAAATCAAACAATTCTTTCCATCTTCTAAATACTCTTTGTTTCCATCATTTAATAAAGCCACTACATAGCCACCAGTAGCCATCATTTCAATTGGTGGATAGCTAAAACTTTCCAGTAATGATGTCTTTAATAAAATATCACAATCTTCATATACTTTTTGTACCTCTTCATAAGGCACTCTATGCAAGAATTTATCAACACGATACCAATCCTTTGGTTTGGCATTGTAAGACATGTACCATATTTCATAATTACTTGAATCAAGTTTATTCGTAATCATAAAAGCTTCATCAACATTTTTATGTGGACTTGAAGAGTCTCCCTCGATCAAAATACGAATTTTATCTTTAAATTCTCTTTTATGCGGTCTATATTGCTCAATATCGATTCCATTATAGATCCACTTAGCCTCTTTATTAAAATCAGACTTTAACCATTCCTTACACCACTTTGAAATCGTGACATAATCAAAAGGATACGAATAACTAAGACTAGCCTCTACTTTTCTAGGATCTTTAAAATCATAGAAATCAATCTCATAGTTTTGAACTAAATATTTCTTATTTTCTATACAACGAATATCATCTAACATCTTAACCGTAGGCCACATTGTAGCTACACCACAATCGATTTTCGCATCCAACTTATCATTTTTAAATGGCAAGACTGGAAACGAATGGTTCATAAATGTAAATTCTGTACAAGTATCATAGAACGATAATAAAATCACTTGATAACCAGCATCTTGTAAATAAGCAGCATGACGAAGTGCCACCATGACTCCACCTGATATTTCAAGTTTCGCAAATCCGAAACAAATGATTCGCTTACGATTTTGTTGAAGAATCGAAACAATATTAGAAGCTGTATATAAAGTCACACAATGTTTTAAACAATATGCATACGCATTTTTTGCCAAAGTATTTCTTAATGTTTCGTTTTCAATTAAACTGGTTAATTCCACCTTCCACTCATCGACATTTGAACAAAGCAATCCAGTTTTATGATCTTCTATCATTTCTTTAAAAGCACCTAAGTTACTCGCAATCGTACAAGTCTTAACTAAGCTTGCTTCAACCCATTTATTCTCGGATTTAGCTTCATTAAATATTGATGTTGTTAACGGAGCTAAATTGATATCCATCTTCGAAATCAATTCCGGAAGTTTTTTATAATCCATAAAAGGATGCACTTCAATTTTAGAAGCGTGTACCTTCATATCTTGAGGTAAATCAATCTCTCCCACAAGATGTAAACGAACATGATCATATGTTTTTAATACATGAATCAAGGCTGGCTTAATCATTTCAAAATCTTCATTATGCGTAACACTTCCACTAAAATAACCAATATCCACTGTATCTTTATCTGTTTTTTTAATGGATTGCGATAAAGCTACCATTTCAATAGAAGCTGTATTTCGATTGATCCATACATTTGGATTGTATTTTTCTAATTCATTCTTTAAAGCCAATGTAGTTGTGATACATCCATCGCAAAGCTTTAATAACTTTTGATTTTTCATAACATCTAAATCATAACGAGCCTTTTGAGAAGTATCCATATTCTTAACATACTCAATTTGATCTGTGTATGCAGTGTCAATTACCAAATCATCCACATCATATAATACAGGCTTATTCCAAGATTTAGCCAATTGAATAAATTCATTTAATTTATCTGTATATGGCGCTCTAAAAATAACGAAACAAGAATACGCACTTGTTTTAAATCCACATTCTCAAAGAATACCTCATCACACGTATATCCATTTGATTGAAGTTGTTCCATTTGATGTGTAACACGATAACGAGGTGGATGTGGCAATAAATCTTTTGGACACCCATTAATAAACAAGACATCCTTAAATGCATCGCTTTTTGGTCTTGATTCTCTTTTTTTATGAATATAATGTGAGGCATGTTTAGCTAAGCCTGAAACACCTTCGCGTTTTAATACCTCCATCGATTTATTCACTAACTTCAAAATAACACCTCCATTAATGCTTTACTCGTCTTTTAATAACTCCTAACAATTGTTTTACAGATAAATCATCCACGTTCTTTCTTCTTAATTCTGAAATTTTATTTTCATAATCCAACAATTTTGCAGGCTCGATATATTTAATATCTGCTTCAATTATTACTTCACAAACTTCTTTGGATTCCTTTAAATCAATCAAAATACTTGGATCTAAAGAATAAATATCATACCAATTTTCATCCATTTCATTATATTGAAGGATTGTATAATTCTCTATTCTTTTACCATCGATTGTGATACTAAGATTTTTTAAACTAATATATTTGCCTTCCGTTGGATCAAAGCGAAGTTGACTCACCTTTTTATGATCTAAATCAAATGAGACAATAAAATGATTATTCATCATTACAGTTTTTTTGTTTATTTTATTTGCTTCAGAGAAATTTTCATTGTTTTTATAAAATAGTGATGTTGTTAAATATTCATCATCCTCAATCACATGAAATACATCTAATTTACCACTTATTGCACATACATCACGTTTTGTGAATCCATATAAAATCTCTAACTCTTTTTTTACTTTATCATCATGCAATAGCTCAATCAATTTATTCATCGCATAAAAATGGAATCCTTTTATACTCGTTCTATGTAACATAATTTGTGCTAATGCATAATCCACATTCATCTTTCCATCAACAACATATTCATTTGCCTCTGGAAAAACCTTTAAGAATTCAGATTGATCTTGAATCAAACCATATAATTTTGCGATTTGATAAAACTCATTTTGTACACGAATACGATTTGTAGGTGTTTGACCACTCATATTGCTTTCATCAACATGAATCCTAAACTTTGTTAGCCGCTCAGGATACACATAAATTTCATGTTTTAAACAAAGTTTGATCCATCTATAAAAATCAGGTAAAGCTCCTAGTCCACCTGGAAATAGATTTTCATTCATTTGAATATTCAATCGAATTAATGAACTTGGATGGCATAATCGATTTCCGTTATAAAAGAAATGATTCAACCATTCAAAACGATTCATATTTTCTTCTAAAAAAACTTTTGAATACGGATGATCCGGATTATCATAATTATTTCCATAATCATCGATTAACTGAACCCATGAAAAACAAGCACCCGCTTCTGGATGTTCATCTAAATACTTTACTTGTTTTTCAAGTTTATCCAATTCCCATAAATCATCGCAATGTGCCATTGCGAAATATTGACCTTTAAAGTTTTTATAGAATTCTCTATTTGAACAACCAAACATATTTTTTTCATGATGAATCGCTATAATTCTAGGATCATTATATTTTTGGATAACTTCCCAGCTATTATCCATTGAACAGTCATCCACTATATATAATTCAAAATCTGTATACGTTTGATTTAAAATACTTTCGATACTATCTGCAATAAATTCTTCATGATTATATGATGTTAATAAAACTGTTACTTTTGGCATCTCATTCTCCCTTTTGTTTAATCATTTCTTTTTTGAAATCTTCCAACATTTCAATATAATCATATTCTGGTGCATATCCTAATTCTTGAACTGCTGGTGTGATATCCATAATGTACTGCGGAGCATTTGTTTTATCTGGACGCATTATTATGTCTGATTTTTTATCTTTTGAACCAAACACTTGAATCATCCCTTTTATTTGATTTAATAAAGAAGTGCCTTTACCTGTCCCAACATTATAATATCCACTATCTCTTTCTACAAATAAAGCTTTATATAACATCTGACAAAAATCTTTTACATAAACCATATCTTTTACTCGACTTGCATCTCCCCATACTTCAATCGGTTCGCCTTTTATTGCTTTATCAATCAATAAGCGATAACCAATCTTTCTCTCTTTTCCATCAACATAAAATGTATCAATAGGGGAATAAAGATAGATTGTTGGCAATCTAAAAATAAATCGTTTTAATCCATACATTTGATGATAGTTTTCAATCATATCAACCGCAAAATTCTTTGTCATCACATAAATTGTATGATCACTTGTATAACTAAATTTACGTGGTAAATCGACTGTTAATAATGGATTTGTTTCACTATGATCTTTTATATCTCCAAAGCTTTGCGCAAATAAAATTCTATCCGCACCTGTTTCTTTACAATATTCTAAAATATTTAAATTACCTGTAATATTAACATCAATATACTTATAAGGATCATATCCACGCATTCTTGCTGGCATTGCTCCTGCCAAATCAACAACGGCATAAACATCTCTTGGCAATTTATTAAAATCTTCTTTCTTTGTGATATCCACCTGATAATAAGGTACATTGATTTTTTTAAAATCATCTGTTTTTCGTGATCCTGAAGCAATAATCTGATAATTTGAATCTTTATTATGTTCTAAAAAATAATTAACAAAATAGTGTCCAGTATCTCCACTTGCACCAAATACAATTATATTCTTCATACAAATAAAACCTTTCTAAATATTAAATGACATTCACCTTTACATAGTTATCTTGATTACTCAAAACTTGTTCTAATCTTTTTTCATCATCAAATTTAAGCACTAAAGTTCCAATAGCTTCATTTGCTGCTTCAAATCCACCAACTTTACAGCCTTCTTGAATCCATAAATCTTTTTCAACTACATTCATTTCAATTTCATTTGAAACCCATAAATTTTTGAAGACTCCTGGTTTATCACTATGAAGTATGATTTCTGCCCAACATCCATCATATGACTTTTGTTCAATATCATCTACATTCATCCCAACAGAATATTTAACCATATTCGTTATCATATCAATTCCAGTCGCATACCGAATACATTCAGCTAAACGATTTCCGCCTCCACGAGGAGATAACTCCATAATATAAGCCTTTCCATCCGTTCCTTCACGAGTTTCAATATTATAAACAGCGGTTTTCATTCCTAATAATTTAATAAGACGAGATATTTCATTTTTTAATTCTTCTTGATGTTCTAACGTCATTGAAGATGGCCAACTATAAGCAGCTGGTGTATATGGATTCATTGCTTTTGCATCAAATCTTTGACAATTGAATGATACATATTTTAATTCTCCATTTATAGAAAAACTATCTGTATCGGATGAAAATCCGTTTTGCATAATAAAATCTTCAATTATAAATTCATTAGAGTGTGAATATGACAATGCATAATCAATGCTCTTTGATAAATCTTTAGGATCATCAACTCGCGTTACTCCTTTACTACCTGCAGAATCTGTTGGTTTAACAATTACAGGCCAATGAAATAATTTTATATCATTCAAAGCTTCTTCTTTGTTGTTATAACCTTTTGCCATTGGAACATTAAAACCATTTTTTGTTAAGAAATCTCTAAATCTCTTCTTATTTTGTAAAATGCATACAGATTCATAAGGTCCGACATTTGGCAATCCCATTTTCTGTGCAACATATGCGGCTGTAACTACACCAGGATCACACGCAAATGACATGATTCCATCAATTTCAAGTTTTTGAGCATATTCTAATGTTTTTTCTTTGTCAATTATACTCACATTACAATATTCATCAGAATACTTATGTGCAATATTATCTGGTAAATAATCACATGTAATTACATAGATTCCCAATTTATGAGCTGCATCAATTACAGGAAGCGCATATCTTGAACCACCTAAAATCATTAATTTTTTCATTGAATCCCCCCTATTTTTTACATTTAAGTATAACATCACAAATTCGATCTACATCTTCCAATGATAAATCAGCATATAAAGGTAAAGTTAAAACACGATTACTAATATGTCTTGCGACAGGAGTCTTATCTAAATCATACTTTCCGTTGAAACAATCAAAACTATTCGTTAATGGATAGAAATATTTTCTTGCTCCAATTCCATGTTCAGCTAATTTTTCAAACACTTCATTACGTGTTGCGCCAAAGACTTTATCATCAAATACGACTGGAAAATATGCATAATTTGGCTTAACATCCTTTTGAATCGAATTTAACTGTAGTCCTTCTACACCTTCTAAACGACTACGATATCTTTCAACGACAACTCTTCTTTTTTCAATTTCTTCATCCACATGACGCAAATTACAAATTCCCATAGCTGCACAGAATTCATTCATTTTCGCATTGGCCCCTACAGCATCTACCACTTCTGTTCCACGAATTCCAAAATTCTTTAATCGATATAAATCTAAGCCAAAGTCTTTTAATTCATTTCCAAAGCAAACAGCTCCACCTTCAATCGAATTAAATACTTTTGTGGCATGAAAACTAAAACATGATACATCCCCATAAGAACCAATGCCTTTACCCTTATAAGTTTCACCAAAAGTGTGTGCAGCATCATAGATTACCTTTAAACCATATTTTTTAGCGATACGATCAATTTCTTCAATATTACAAACATTACCATACACATGAACAGGCATAATAGCACAAGTCTTATCTGTAATCAAAGACTCTAATTTTGTAGTATCCATTGTATATGTAACAGGATCGATATCACAAAATACCGGTTCTAATCCATTACGAACAATCGCATGTGTCGTCGATGCAAAGGTAAATGGAGTCGTAATGACTTCACCAGACAAATTTAAAGCTTGTAAAGACAATTCTAAAGCCATATGTCCATTTGTCATTAAATCTATATTTTCAACACCCAAATATTGAATCAATTCCTCTTGGAATTTTTTATGTTTAGGGCCCATATTGGTTAGCCAATGTGTATCCCACATATCCTTAATTTCTTCAACATACTCATCTAAAGATGGCATAGAAGATTGAGTGACTAATATTTTTTTCATAATGATACACCTCAAATCAAAATATCTACTTTAAATTATAACAAAATCATAAGAAAAAAGCTTTACTTACGTAAAGCTAAACTCACATAAAATACATGAATATATCATTTGCCACTAAAATATTAATAACAAAGACTGAAACTGTAAATAATATATTATTATCCAATTTCTTTAACAATCCATTTGAAATGGCCAATAAGAATAAAACTGAACAAGGAATAAAGTATCTTCCCTGAACCCCTTCAGATGTCATCCATCCGACTGGTGTAAAGTATAAGTACAATCCCATAACAACTAGAACTGAAATAACGATTCCAA
>OLSX01002633.1_pt1 | contig 15552 bp, 6 predicted proteins | sample 1673141 | NCBI WGS metagenome assembly OLSX01 (sample SAMEA3136759, study PRJEB25190) | human gut metagenome | biome: human gut; feature: human-associated habitat; material: faeces | place: Austria | collected 2013
TAAACGGCCTTGACCGCTGCTCCTGTGGTGTTCAACTTGAAATATGGATACAGCCGTCCGGTGAAGCTGTCCGGCACCTGCACGGTTGCGGTATGATCCTGCAGCGTATATTTGTAGCAGTTCGCATCGAACTCCGCGTCGTAGCCGCTGGAAATCTGTAGGCTGCTCTCATTGAACCAGTCCCCGGCGGGCAGGCTGGCGCTTACCGTCATTGCACCGCTGACCGTGATCTTGCCGGAAACCATGCGGTTGCCCTGCCGGACATAGAAGGTATAGCCGCCTGCCGGAAGCTGGAGCGTACCGGTATGGTTGGCATCCGCAAACTGCTTACCATAGTCATTGGTTGCAGACACGGTATAGCTGCTGCCGGAATAGTCGGAGAAGGTCACGGTGTATTGGGTATTCTGCCCGGCTTTATAGGCGTTGATCTTCGCCGTGATCGCATCCGCATAGCGCTGCGCGGTTTCGCTGGCGACGCCCAGATAGCCATTGACTGCCGACTGATACTCGTCCGCCGCGGCATTTCGCACATCGGCGTCTTCCGTCAGATAGTCCGCCATGACCTGCATCAAGGTTTGCAGGCCGGAAGACGGCGTGCTGTTCGAGGCTTCACTAAATCTGAAATGCGTCACAGTATTGGCAGCGCTGTCAATGGAAACGCCATCCGGCGTACTGCCATAGGTATAGTTGCCGTTGACGCCCTCAATCGCCGTAATAAACTGATTGCTGCCATTCGTTGTAAAGCTGTATTTGCTGGCGTTCAGCGCCTGCCGGATAGTCTGCCCATCCGTAAAGGCGATCCGCACCGGCGCAATGAGCAGCTTATTTGCTGTTTCAGCGGAAAAATAGAAATATCCGCTTGCATTGACCGCCTGCGTCGAAATTGCAGCTTCCTCCACAGGTTCTTCTGTGGTCACTCCCGCGGCTGTATTTTCCGCAGGCACGGTATCCACGGTTCCTTCCGCTTCGACCGGCTCTGCATCCGCTGCCAGCACGCTGAGCGGCAGGCAGGACAGGAGCATCACCAGCAGAAGCAATGCGGCTGTCATTCGTTTCAGTTTCATAGGGTTACCTCCCATCAGTAGAGACAATTCAGCCATTTCAGCCGCAGCTTGCGAAGCGGCTTGCAGCGTGTTTTCAGGTTTTCCATCGTCGTGTCGTGGAACGCCCGCATTTCTGTGAGTTGCTCCGGTGAGATCGCACGGCTGGAAAACAGCGCCTGTGCGTTATACATGGTCATATCGTGCAGCTTCGCGGCGTACTCCTCTCCAATCTGCTCCTTTGCCGTTTCACAAAGCTCCAGCATGGAACCTGTGCCGCGCTTGAAGCCCATTGCTGCCAGCAGTGCCGCGCAGTCTGTAAACAGGCAGGCGGCTGCGGCGGATGGATCCTCCTGCGTGAACGTTTCGTTCCGTTTTTTGAGGATGACTGTGTGCCGGATGAAGACAGCCGCAAGCAGCAGAAGCAGCAGCGCGGCAACAAGGATGATCCAGAACGCGGGCTTGTGGAGAAGCCCTGTCCGTTGTCCGCCTTCCGGGGTGTTGTCCTCCGAATCGTCCGGCTCTGCGTCGTCCTGTTCCAGCTCCTGACCCTCTGTTACGCGCGGGCCGTCGCCGTTGCCTTCCTTGCCTGCGCCGACCGGCTTGATGCCGCTCTCGGTCTGCTCGGCGGAGAGGTCTTCAAGGCCCGGTGTCAGCGCCAGGGGCAGCCAGCCGATGCCGTCCTGATACACCTCGACCCATGCGCCTGCGGCGCTTGCATCTACGCTTGTCGGTTCATTCTCAGTGGTTTTTACTGTATACCCCTCGACATAGCGGGCAGGGATGCCGTAATAGCGGAGCGCCAGCGCCGCAACGGTCGCGTATTGGTACGTCGTGCCGTCCGCGGTATCCGCCAGCGGCAGCGCGATATTGCTGCTTCCGTCAAAGCACAATTCCAGAAATGCCAGCGTCGCCGTCTGTGCCTGCTCTTTCGTCAGGCTGTCTGCCGGGCCGTAGCTTTCACAGCAGCTATCCAGCACCGCGCCGAGCTGCGCGCGGAACTCCGCAGGCACGGTCAGCGCGTAGGAATATACAAATTCGCGGTACGCGCTTTCCATCTGTAAGTACGATTTCACGCCGTCCGACGTGTCATTTTGCAAAAAGTCCAGAAGCTCCGGCAGAATCGTCTGTGCGTCCGAAACTGTCTCGTAGGAATAGCCGCGCTCACCGCGCAGACCGTTTGTTTCAAGCGTAGAGGGCTGAATTTTGTTTTTCGTCAAGCCTGCGCGTTCCGGCAGCACCGTACACGGTTCGTAGCGATACAGGCTGCACCCGGCAAGGTTCTGGACACTGACGCTGCCGGACTGATAATTGCCCATCAGCCGCGCAGCCGTTGCCAACTGGCTCTGCGGATAGAAGCCGGACTGATGCAGCCAGTAAAAGAGGTCTTTTTCCTCTGCGGCGGTTTCCGCGTCCAGCGCAGACCATACGCCGTTTTCGTAGCTGTCACCGACGAAGCCGCGCAGATAGAGCGTCTGCGCCGTATCCGCCGTGACGGACAGGAGGGTGTCCGTGCTTTCTGTCTTTGTGACCGGTTCAGACAGACCACCCTCCGGCAGAAGTTCTTCTGCTTTTTCATAATGCCAGTGGTGCAGGCTGTCCTTTGCGTTCTGTGAAAGGCTCTGCATCGTACCTGTTTGCAGGGAAATTGCAGCTATACCCGCAACGATCACGCCCACGAGCAGGAAGCTCGCCGCCGAGACGGCGTTTTTGTTTTTCTGCCATGTCAGCATCAGAAGAGCAATCGCTGCCGCAGCAAGGAGCAGGATACCCGGCTGCACGAATGCTGCCGCTACGCTCAAGGCTGCCAATAAAACCGCTGTCAATGTCGGTACGCGCGAGAGCGCGACACTCACCATCGCAAGCAGAATACCTGCCACGATCCCGGCCAGCCAAAGGCCAGTGCCGTCCGTTTCGGCAAGCGGCAGAAGGATACCTTTTTCCGCCGCCCAGAGGCCGCGCAGTGTATTCCAAGCCGCGCCGAAGCCGTTCAGGAGCGGATTCCGCGCGAACAGAACAACGAGCAGCAACGCCGCCAACAGAATGGGAAGCAGCAGCTTTGTCTTTTGGAAATGCCGGATGATTGCGGCGGCAGTGCAGGTCAGGATACCTGCGCCCAGCAGCCAGAGCATGGCGGAGAAGCCGCTTACCGTGTGGAAAATCGCGGCAAGCGCGAGGAAAATCAGGAGAGCAGACAACAGTTCCAGCAGCGTTTGACCGCGCGTGGACTGCGTCTCGCGGTAGATTCCGGCCCGCAGGCCGGTCAGGTTCTTTTGTTTCATATCCGGCCCTCCTTACAGTTCCAGCTCGGAGAGCTGCGCAGCGTAATCCTTCTCATTGAAGCGCTCACCGCAGACAAGCGCGGTCAGGCGGCCAATGGACGAAAGCTGCTCCGTTTCCGCCTGCTGTTCACCGGAAACGTAAATCAGATGCGACCAGCTTCCGGCAGGTACCTCTTGGAGCAGCAGCGACGCGCCGCTGACGCCGGTTGCCGCCTTTGCCGTAAACAGACGCGGAAGCAAACCGATGAGGTCGTCCATATCCCGGATCTGCTGGAACACACAGCGGTCCGTGTTGCCCTCGTTCCAGCCGACTGTGAATTGCACGGACTGGGAAAGGAGGTTCCGGCAGACGGAGACAACGATTTCAGCTTCTGCATCGGTGCGGACAGCCGTGGGCGTTTCTTCCGTGCGCTCCCAGAATACCGCGGCAGAGCGCGTGATCGGCAGCGACGGATCTTTGACGATCAGCTTGCCATACTTGTGACTGAGTTTCCAGTGAATCTGCCGCTGGCTGTCGCCGGGAACGTAGTCACGGATCTGGAACATCTCGGACAGGTCATAGCCGGGACGCTCGTTGGAATAATCCTCGGTATCGTCAATGTGCGCCGCGGCGGGAGAGAGCATCAGCGTCTGCAGGAACGTATCCGGCTGCACGACGCAGGCCCCGTGCGCGTCAAGCTGTATTTTCACGCCGATGAGGCCGAAGCAGTCATACAGACGGGCAGATTCCACAGTCAAGCGAATGCGTCCGCACCACGGACTTTGCAGTGAAATTTTCATTGTCCGTTTACCCTTCGGCCAGATGCCGCCGCTCACACTCACAATCTGCACTTCGCCGTTTAACTGGTTCTCCAAGCGCACCCGGCAGGAAATCTGGCAAATTGGGAAAACAGTCGGGTTCTGCACGGTCAGCTCTGCCGTTCCGCTCTCACCTTTGCGGAGATTTACCGGCAGCCTGACCGCCAGCCTCAGCTTTTTCGCCGCGTGCAGATTGACCGGCAGGCACAAAAGCGGCAGCAGCACCATGCAGGCGGCGAGGCCGAGCGCGATAGGTCTGGCTGTCTGGACGGAAAGGGTAAGAAGCCCTATCGTCAGCAGCAGCCAGACGAATTTTCGTACTATTTTCATTTTTTCAGCACCGGCATATCCGTTGTCTTGAGGATCTCGGCCAGAACGGATTCCGGCTTTTCCTCCATCATGCGGGCCTTGCTGTTGAGCATCAGTCTATGGGCACAGACATCCGGGAAGATTGCCGCGACGTCCTCCGGCATGACGAAGTCACGTCCATTGAGATACGCGTATGCCTTTGCCATCCGGCAGACCGCCAGCGCGCCGCGCGGGCTGACGCCGAGCGCGACCTGCGGATGGCTTCTTGTTTTCTCCACCAATGTGGTCACATAGTCCAGAACGGCGTCGCGCATATCGACTTTTCGCACGTCCTGCACCAGTCCCAGCAGTTCTTCCTTGTTGACCACGGCATACGCCCGGTCAAGGGGGTTATCTACATGGCGGTCGCGGAGAATATTGACGCTGCTCTTGTGGTCGGGGTAGCCCATGCTGACGCGGATGAGGAAACGGTCAAGCTGGGAATTGGGGAGCATCGTCGTGCCGGCAGAACCGACCGGGTTCTGTGTGGCAAGGACGATAAACGGCTTAGGCAGATCATACGTCTTGCCATCGACTGTGACCTTGTGCTCCTCCATCGCTTCGAGCAGTGCGGACTGCGTCTTGCTGGAGGTACGGTTAATTTCATCCGCCAGCAGGAGGTTCGTCATGATCGCGCCGGGTTTGTAGACAAACTCATCTGCCTTTTTGTCATAGACCGAGAAGCCGATGATGTCTGACGGCACGGTATCCGACGTGAACTGCACACGGCGCGTCTCCAAGCCCAGAACCTTTGCAAAGGCCATGGCTGTCGTGGTCTTGCCGACGCCCGGCACGTCCTCCATGAGAACGTGGCCCTGCGCCAGAATTGCCATTAAAATCTTCTCGACAATCTCATTCTTGCCGACGATGACGGATTCGATCTCCTGTAAAATCTCATTGATCTTTGTATTCATACTCTGCTCCTATCGTTATTTTTTCACTATTCTTCTCCGCCGGAGTCTCCTCCGCCGTCATCTCCACCGCCGGTGTCTCCGCCGTCGCCGCCGCCACCGGTGTCACCGCCACCGCCAGTGTCTCCACCTTCGCCCGGATCGGGGTCAGGTGTCGGCGGCTTGTAGTTCGGGTCTGTCATGCTGCAGACCGTGCAGACGCCCTCGCTGAACGTGTGATACTCCGCAAACTCGCCCGGTGTGCCGAACTTCTCCAACGTCAGGCCGCAGCCCGAGCAGCACCCCACCAGATGCGAGCAGGTGGACTGCGCCGCATCCGGCATCAGCGTACCGTCGCAGTCAAAGCCGTGTATCTGGCCGCAGACACCGCACTGCCAATCGTCGCCATACGGGACATAGTGATGCTCGCCCACAGTATCCTCCAGCCTTTCATGGCAGATCTGGCATTCCTGATAGTGGTGCTTATGATTCTCGTCGCTGATCCACACGTTCTGCGGCTTATGCCCGGCTGCGGGGGATTCTTCTTCCTTCTGCGCATTGCAGACCTCACACTTGGAGGTTTTCACGCCCGCTTCGGTGCAGGTGGCCGTGTCGGTAAGCTCTTCCCACTCGTGCGGGGACTGCTCCGTAAAGCCGCAATTCTTGCACTTCGCGGTATGCGTATCTGCCCCCTCGTCTGCGGTATATTCCAGCTCATGTGCGCGCGGCACGCCGATCTTCTCGCCGCAATCCTTGCAGACCTGTACGCATGTGCCGCCGCCCTGATCCTGATATTCCTTGTTTTGATGCGGGCAGCCCTCGACCATGCCGCAGCTGCGGCAGACGTACTTTGTCGTGCCGTCCTCCGCCGTGACCGTCTCGTAGCTGTGATGAACGGACCAGCTGCCGTTCATGCAGGTTATGCAGTAGCCCACGTTATTGCCGTAGCCGCTCTCACCTGTACCGACATCCCAGCCGTAGGCCAGTGTGTAGCGGAGCGTCAGCGTATCACCGTCCTGCAGGTAATAGCCGGACATGGGCGAACCGGGGTAGAAGTCCGCACCGCCGATGGAGTACATCCAGCCGGAACCCATTGTGTAATCAAACTCACCGATGCCGGTGCTTGTACTGGATAGCGGGATGCCGTTGCGGTAGATGCAGCGCCAGAGGATTGCCTCATTGCTGCCCGCGCCGAAATGGCTGTCGATCCCGGCGAGGATTTCGTCCTCTGTACTGCCGAACTGGCTCCAGTTCCCGCTGAGTGCATTCGCGCGGCTGCCAAGGCCGGAACCGTCGTCCATGGTTTCCAGATAGAAGCCGGTATCCAGCGTGCCGCTGTAGGAGCAGCGGCTGGCCGGCCAGTGGAAGCTTGACGCTGCTGTGCCGAACGGGTCGCCCGCGTCATAATCCCACACAGCCTTGGCAACTGCGTAGGAAATCGGCTCCTTGGACAGCACATCGTAGCTGATTGGTCCGCGGACACCAAGCCCCAGCACGCTCATGTCAATATAGATGCTGGCCGTGCCGATCTTCTGACCTTCTTCGGTGCGTTTGCCGATGAGCTTCAGGCGCAGCTCACCGAAGTTGCCCTTTTCATCCTCGGCGTAGATATACAGCTCATGTTCATTCCGGTCGCCCACATCCAGATTCTCCGGAACAAGCAGATACTGCTGCACATAGCCGGAGCTGCTTTCAAACTGCACGGTTTTGCCGTCCAGCTGGACGGTCAGCTTTGTTTCCGTGCCAGTGGCAAGGATATGGCTGACGCGGTTTCCCTGGGCATCCTCCGTCCATGCTTCAACGGTCAGGTTGACCTCCTGCCCGTTGGTGACGGTGTCGCCGTCATGCAGGTTGGTCTGGATTTTGACCTTGTTTTCGCCGCGATGTTTGTACGGAATGCTAAAAATGAACGTATAGCTTTCGCCACCCGAACTGGCGGCCGTGACCGTGAATGTGTTGTCGCCGGTTCTGTCGCCGTCCAACAGCAGCGTCACGCTGCCGCTGGGGGATGGGAGCGTGATTGTCTGAAAGCTGCCGGTCTGGTAGCAGCGGACAGACTGGATGGTCACATCTGCCGCTTCTTCACCACGGATTGCGAATGTGTAGGTGAGCAGTCCTTCCGTCAGCTGATCGTCATAGACCGGCTCCGCGTTGACAGTTTTCTTATTCTCACACGTCAGCACGCAGGGCTTTGCCGCGCCGTTCTCCATGACCGTGTAGGACATCTCCATGCTCACGTCGCTCTGGTAGCGGATCGTAATTGTGAAGTTCACCGTGCGCTCCTTGACCGCTGCGGTCACGAGGACGGTATAGCTCGCGCCGTTTTCGGCGGATTCCAGCTGCGCGGAACCGCTGTCCGTGCTCATGGACGCACCGTTGAAGCTGGCGCTCGTGATCTGCGCGTCCTCGGCGCTCCTGCCGGTCAGGCCGAGCTTATACAAAAGCTCACTGTTATTGATCTGGTTGTGCTTGATGGTCAGCGCTGCGCGCTTGTCCGCGTCGCAGAGAACGGTCTGCGCCGTGACGGACTTTTCGTACCACGTGAACTGGAGCTGAAGGTCAAGGCCGTCCTCATATGTCACAACAAACGTATAGCTGATGGTCTGCCCCAGCACCTCGGCGGTCACGGCGAGATAGTAGGTCTCTGTGTCCTTGCCGTCTGCTGCGGCCATCTGAATTTCGCCGGATTCCGAGAGCGTCCCGCGCTCGCCGTCCGTCGCCCAGTATTCTGCCGTGCGGATGATTGCATCGTCTGCGTTTTCACCCAAAAAGGTCAGCGCATATGTAAATCTGCCCTCGGTCAGTGTGTCGCTCTTGACCGTGCGGCTGACAGACCCGTTGGCCGGACAGGTAGCCTGACCGGTCGGCTGCCAGGTGAGCTGCAGATCCAGATCAATGCCGCTCTCCAAGCGAAGCACGAACGCAAATTCCACATCCGTCTCCACGGTCTCGCCCTTCTGGTTCTTCTGTGTCGCATGGGCCTGTACGGTCAGGATATAGTTTTGAAACTCCGCGCCGTCCGGCAGCGTCATATCCAGCACGCCGCGCGTATCCGCTTTCTGCGATACTCCGTTTCCAACTGCGACCTGCACACCGGTGATTTTTGCATCTTCTGCGTCGAGGCCGGTGAGGTTGAGTTCATAGCGCAGTCTGCCGCGGTCGAGCTGGGCCAGCAGGACGCGCTTGCCGACAGAGTCTCCGGGCGCGCAGACCATGGAGCTTGCCTGCGAACCGTACTTGTACCACGTCAGCAGCGCACCAAGGTCGAGTTCCGTTTCCGGCAGATCCTCGTCCGTCTCGCCGGTGTCTCCGGCTTCCTCGCCCTCGTTGCCCTTGTTGGAATCCGTGTTCGTACCGATGGCGGCGTCGGCCAGAACCTCCTGCTGGGGCTTGCCTTGCGGCTGCTGCTCCGGCTGAGTGTCCTGCCCCTGCTCGGTCTGGTTTTCCGTTTCCTCCGGGTCAGGCTGCTCCTGTTCGCCGGCCAGCGTACTGTCGGCGCTGCCGCCCGAACCGGCTGCGCCGGTGCTTTCCGCTTCGCCGTTTCCGGCGTGACCGGGCGCCTGTCCTGCTTGCAGGACGGTGATCTCCTGCGGCGCGGCTTGCAGGATGGGATTGTCCGGCTCGGCCGACCGCATGCCCATGAGCGGCAGACAGATACTCAGCAGCAGCGCACAGATCAGTACGCCGCAGCCGGCCTGCTGCACCCATGGGTACCTTTCAAGAAATTTTTTCATGTGTGTTCGCCCTCCGGGAAAAGGGCTTCCCCCTTAAAAAAGTCTGCATTTTGTGCAGCTTATTCGTACTTTTAAGAAGTTCCCTTAAACGCACGAATAAGCCGCACGGTACCCCACGCTTTCGCGTGGGGTACCGCCCAGCTTGGGGTGGTTATCCAATATTCAATTTAGAATGTTGGACTGCGTGTTTCATTTTGCGATTTTTTCCATGAAGCGCATGAGGATGGTCGCGACCTGTGCGCGGGTGGCGGAGCCCTGCGGATTGAGCTTGCCGTTCGAGCCCTGAAGGAGCCCTTCGGCGACTGCCCACTGCATGGCCTCTGCCGCGTATCCGCTGACCTTGTCCGCATCGGAGAAGGCGGTCAGGGCGGCGGATTTGCTCACGTCATAGCCCTTCTGCTTCGCGTAGCGGTACAGGATGGCCGCCAGCTGCTCACGCGTGACCTCGCCGACCATGTTCGTGCCGTCGGAAATGCCGTTGTCCATCGCCCACTTCTGGCCTGCCGCATACCACGGAGTGCCGTTCGTGTTGACGCCCTCGACACGGGCAAGGATCGTAACGATCATGCCGCGCGTGGTGGTGGCGTTCGGACTGAAGCCGTTCCTGGAGGTGCCGTTCATCAGGCCCTTTTCAGAAACATACTTCACAGCATCCTCATACCAGCTGCCAGCCGGGACATCCGTGAACGAGGAACCCGTGGTGGGCTTGTCGTCCTTCGGCTTGCTCGGCTTCGACGGAGTGACAGGAGTCGGGACCGGGTTGGGGATCGCGTCGAACGCTTCCTCACAGGCAACAAGCACATCATAGTTGGTAACGTACTTCTTCTGCGCATCGGTCAGTGCGTCATAAGCTGCGCGGGCCTTTCTGATCTTCGGGCCGCTGCTGCCGGTGACGGACTCAACACCGCCGATATCATCGATCAGCTTAATAACTTCCTGCGCCGCAGCCTTATCGATCTCCTCCTGCTCGGCCTGCTTCTTCAGTTCCTCATAGCGCGCTTCCGCGTCGGTGAGGATCTTCAGATGGTCAGGATAGAGCTCGTTGAAGATGGCAAGCTGCTCTTCGGTCAGCGCATTATACGCTGCGCGGGCTGCTTCGATGGCGGCCTTGCGCTCCAGTGTGACGGTGCCGATAGCTTCGATCAGATCCTTGGCATTTTCAGCTGCATAAGCATCCTTCAGTTCTTCCTCGATCTGGCTTCGCTTTGCGACAGCCGCGTCGAGTTCTTCCTGCGTGGCAAGCGGGTTGCAGAGCACATCCCGATAAATATCGAAATATGTTTTGTTGTTCCGCAGCAGCTTGTCGCCGTAGACCTGACGCAGTTCTGCGATCATGACGGTCAGTTCGGTCTTGTCGCCGCTGTTTCCGGTGATGCTGGGCTGGCCCCATGCGGAGTTATCCGCATTCAGGTCAGCACCGTAGCCCCAGACCGTAAACTGCCAGCGCATGACTTCGCCGTCAGACAGTCTCCAGTCCGCAGCGCCAACGCCGGGGAAGGAGGGATTGCCTGTCATGCGATCCGCGATGGAGTACATCCAGCCGGATTTGTCGCAGTAATCAAACTCACCGAGGTACTTGCCGTCCTTGTAGCCGTCTGTCTTCCAGTCGGCATAGTTCTGGATATACTTTGCGACCTGCGCCTTGGTCTGATCCGGCCAGTAGAGCTGTGCCAGATAGAAGCTGTTCGCTTCAGTGCCCGTCATCATGTAGGCATACGGAGGTTCAACAGTCGGTTCGCTGACGTGATAGACCGTCGCACCTTCCAGATCCATCTTGTACTTCTCTTTGATCGTCTGCTTGATGAGATCGGTGATCACATAGCTGGCCTGCGTGTACTTGTCCACCGTAACGATGGTCGGGTCAATGTAGTAGCCGAGGCCGAGCGTCTGTGCGTCCAGCGAGACAATAATGTCAATCTTGCCTGCGCGGTCGGGCTTGATCGCACCCATCGCCTGCAGCGCCTTGTTCAGCTCTGCAATGATATTGTCCTCAATGTACTTGCCATCGGAGGCGGGGGCTTCATTGATCGCCTTGATGCCGTCCTGATACGCCTGCTCGAGCTTTGCCCAGTTTTCTTCGGAGTAGTCAGACTTGCTGTACTTCTCGTACTGGCGTTTCAGGCTTTCCAGTGCGCTCTGGCGGTGGTAGGCCAGCGGGTCGTCGACCTCGCTGGGGTCAATCCACTTGGCATAGAGCGTGATGTCCTTTGCGGGGAACACCGTGTCATTGCTCGTCCAGGTGGTCTTGCCTTCGGTGTCATAGCTCCAGCCGCTGAACACATAGCCGTCGCGCGCGGCGGTCGTCTGGACGCTGACCGGGATCTCACTGTAGATCTGACCCGTGACAGATTCCGCACCGTTCAGTGTGCCGCCGTTGGGGTCAAAGGTGATTGTGGTAGATGCAGTCTCTAAATAGAGTGATCCGCTTTGTTTCGTATGCCCGAAGGTTTCGCCGTGCAGCGTAACACCGGGAAGTACGTTCATACATACATTGATTGCTGCGGGGCGGCTCTTTGTTGTAAACTGATTCGGGTTTTCATCTTCCGACCAGAATGCAGCTTCCTTGACACGAATCCATTCAGCATTCTCATCTTCGCCCTCGTAGCGGCAGAGAACTGTCATTCGGTCGTCGTTTCCGTTGTACACCGGGCCGGAATAGTAATAATACGGAGCCCCATCATAGCTGAGACCGGTGCTGTTGATAACGAGATACCCTGCACCACCTGTTCCGAAAATTGTCGTATCAACTTTTTCTGTAGTTTTGCTGTCGATAGACAAAATTGTCATATGGGTGTATCTCGGCGAGGTACTATTGTCACTGTTTGCCGAAATCGCAATCTTTCCGTTTGCGGCGTTCAGCTGGTCATACTGTCCAGCCGTTACTTTCGTCGTGAGCGTCTGCCACGTCTGATTGTCAGCATCAAAAACATAAACACCATTGCTGTCCGCAGCATAGGTCTTGCCGTCCATCTGGATCAGCTTATCCTTGCCGTGGCCGCCGTTCGCCCATTTGCTGCCGGTCCACGTCTTATCCTTCGCTACGACAACGCCGTCCTCCAGCGGGATGATCGCGCCGAGATCGGCAGCATAGCAGGTTGCTTCCGTGCCATTCTCGTTGAGATCATAGACCTTGCTATCTGAAAGGAGCGTCCACGTCTCGCCATCGTAGGAAGCGAGATAGCCGACCGTGTAGGTATAGCTTTCGTTATAGGCGTAGCCATCGGAAGGAGTGGGCAGATCTTGCTTGTCCTCAGAAGCAATATAGGCCCAGACCGTACCGTCGTCTGCGGATGCAAGCGCCTTGACCTGGCTCAGCTGATGTAGGCTGGAAACGTCGCAGCTGGTAAAGGACAGGTTTCCTTTTTCCAGTGTGAACAGGCCGCTGCCATCGCTCATGACCAGATTGAGATGACCTGTCACATTGTCCACACCTGCGGCTGCCATTGTGATATAGCCCTTTGCATTTTCCACATAGCGCAGAGCATCGCCCTTGCGGGTGTTCAGGATGGTAGCGGGCAGGTCATAGGTTCGTGTCTGTGTTTCCCGTACACCGGCATCGGAGGAAAAATCGACCGCAGCCGTGATCTGCGTCATGTCGTTGGGGATATCGTCCAGACGCATCTTGAAATAATGATTGCCAGCATTCAGCTTGTTGGCAATGAATTCCGTGCGTCCGAGCGCCTTACTTTCGTCCACACTGTTGCCAGAGTAAAGGCGCACTACGAATTTAGCTGTATCGTTTTCCGGCAAATTGCTTGGGAGCGAAAATGTCAGATAGCAAACACAACTGCTGTCCGTGATTAGCTTGGAATATAGGCTCGGTGTCTGGTTCTGGACAATTTCGGGCGTTACTTGTCCGTTGGTCGGGTCGGCTCCAACATAGATCTCATTGAGTTTGAAGTTACCCAAGAGGGAAATATCCATTGGCTTGAAATGCGGAGTGAAAATCACATCTGCCTTCAGCGACAACTTTAATGGATTTTCCTTTTCATGCCCGCCTAAATCGTATGGATTTCCATCATTCGTTGCAGCGCTCCAGTAGTCAAAGTTCTGCGCATCCGGAATAATGTCAGCCGATACCTTCCATTTATCAGCACCATCTTCATCTTTTCCATAGTATGTGGTGTTGATATTATCTTTCCACTCTGCGTCAGGTATTGCTTTAGAGGATGCCGTACTCGGATTGGCTTCTTTTTCTTCAATGGCAAAAGTAAAGCTACTTCCATCTATATACTGGGCAGCAGGGGTACAGAATTTTTCCATGGCAAGTGTGCAATATATGCCAACAGTATAATTCTGTGCATCCTCTGCCCATCGCATCTGCGCCCTGATTCCGTTCCCTGTAAAGCTAATGGATGAGTTATCCGCTGACAGCTTATAATCCTTAAATGCTACATTTTTCAGTTCCAATCCCGCCACTTTTGGAAGTGAAAAAACCAGTTGATAAAAAAATTTTCCATCTTTTTTTAGCGGAAATTGTCCATTCGTGATGGAATAATCTTCAGTATTCTTTTTCGTGTCTGTATAAACTGCTTTAACGCTATAATCAATGCTTTCAGGAATTCCTTCGACTGTAAAAGCGCAATCGTTGTCAGATGCAAAAATCTGAATGGGTAGCAGCGATAGCACAAGCAGAATACACAGAAGTACAGCGATACTTCTTCTCATATACTCTAACCTCAACAATGAGCCTGTCCTCAGTATTACAATAGTGGTAAGGCTCATATCCATTGTGGAAGCAGGCGGGCAAGTTGGGGTCTGCGGCTTGCCCGCCTGCCGGGTTTACCTATGGCATAAAGCTATTTTGAATTACTTCACAATATAGAGGTGGTTATAGTCGTTTCCAAATACGGCATAACCATTACAAATTGCCATTCCTCCAAGAGCATAGGTATCATTGTCAGTTTTCCACATCTCTACAGCGTCTGTTTCGTCAGGAAGAACCGCAAAACAATAGCCAGCGCCAGTTCCGGAGTTCGTATTGAAGTAGAAATAATCCATGCCATCGTCCGTATATACGACCGGAGTGCACTGCACAGGCTGCGTAAATGCCGCGCCCTCTACTGTAATCAGGCTGGCTGTTCCAAGTGTGCCAGAGGTAGGAGCGGTAATCTTCATCAGGCCGCCCGCGCTAAAGCCACTGTAGAAACCGACATAGATATTGCCGCTATCTGCAATAACAGGCGTGGAAGTGCAGTTGCCGGAATATGTATCGTTACCAATTGTGCAACTCAGCTTCGCGCCCCACGAGAATGCCGGTACGCCGTTGCTGCCAATAGTGTAGCAATAAACATTACCGATGCTGCTGCCCTTGGACGCAAAATACAGTTTTCCGTCCTTGGTCATAATGGTAGAGCGCACATCGCCAGCGGCATTTCCATCAACGCTGGGCAAAGAGATGCTGGTGGCATAGATATCCGTATCCGCCGTTGTGCCAAAGCCGTCTCCCATGGGACGATAATAGAGATAGCCGCCGTCGCCGCAGAAGTAAACCTTTTCGCCAACAGCAACTGCACCGCCCCAGTAGAAGCCCTTGTAAATGGAGGATACAGACTGAACCGGGTAACTATCATTCGAGGTACTCGGAACGTTTGCAACCTGCACCTGGTAATAACGGCCCGGCTCTGTGCTGCCTTCAATGGTGCCATTGCCAACCCAAGTGCCAAAATAAATATAATCGCCATAACTCACAATGGGAGTGTTGATCTGGCCCTTCGAGACGGTGTAAATCTTTGTGGCTTCCACACCGGTTGCATCGGTGTCGCTTGCCTGAAGACCTGTGATCTTATAAACAGCACCGCTGTTGCTTGCCGCATAGATCACATCATCTGCTTCGCTGTTGTCATTGCTTCCCTGCACCAGCAGCGGCGTGGAGAGCTGGAACCCGCTTTTGCTCTCAAGCTGCTTGTGCCAAACGACATAGGGTGTATTTGCGCTGCAATTGATCTTTGCAAGTGTGCATCCATCTGCGTGTCCATCATAGAGAACATAAGCGTAGGTTACGTTGCCAACCGTCTGCATGAGCGGAACGGTGTCAACGCCATCCCAACCGCTGTTCGAATTCAAAAGATTGATTTTTGTTACTGTAACACCGGTAGTAGGTGCGTTGTCTACCACTGCATTGTGATCGGCATTGCCACCAAAGACTGACCACGATGCAGCGGTTCCTGTTGCAAATGCTGTTACACTGAGCAGCATTGCGAGTGCCAGAAGGATTGCTAAAACTCTGCTTGTCCGTTTCATAACCTGAAACTCCTTTCGTTTTTCGCAAAGATTCGTTTCTCACGTTCTCCCAATACAGCCGAGAAACAGTGCTGTACCGGGTTTATGTCACAGCCGAAGACTGTAGACAACAAATGGTGCGCAGGATATGCGTTTGGGGGTTCCCCGGCTCTGCGTTCCCAATTCAGAGCCGGGGAGACTCGGTGCGCCTCCCGGCGCGTCGGCAGCCGCCCCAGGG
>OLSX01002646.1_pt1 | contig 15485 bp, 18 predicted proteins | sample 1673141 | NCBI WGS metagenome assembly OLSX01 (sample SAMEA3136759, study PRJEB25190) | human gut metagenome | biome: human gut; feature: human-associated habitat; material: faeces | place: Austria | collected 2013
TTCGACTGGAATGATTTGATTTCTGTACTTGATGAAATATTTCATGAGAAAAAAATTCCGTTTATCTTTATAATAGACGAATGGGACTGTATTTTTAGAGAACATAAAAATGATACTGACGCTCAAACAAAATATCTTGATTTTTTAAGGAGTCTGTTAAAGGATCAAAGCTATGTAGCGCTCGCATATATGACCGGAATTCTGCCAATAAAAAAATATGGAAAGCATTCGGCGATTAATGCTTTTTATGAGTATTCCATGACATACGCCGATCCGATTTCAGAATTTACCGGATTTACCGAAGAAGAAGTAAAACTCCTATGCCAAAAGTATGACAAACCTTTTGAAGAAATGAAACGTTGGTATGATGGATATAACTTAAACGGAATTTCTATTTATAATCCGAAGTCTGTTGTTGAATCGATTCTTAGAGGACAGTTTAATAACTATTGGACGTCCACCGAAACTTACGAGGCATTGAAAGTCTATATCGAAATGAATTTTGACGGTTTGAAGGATACAATTATTGAACTCCTTGCCGGACAAAAATCAATAATTGATACGACAACATTCTCAAATGACATGGTAACTTTTGAAACAAAAGACGATGTACTGACACTTTTAGTTCATCTTGGATACCTGACATATGATTTTTATACAAAGGAAGTATCGATCCCAAACTACGAAATTTCAGAACAGTTTGCAAGTACTATTAAGGTAATGGGATGGTCGGAGGTTGCTAATTCATTGAAATTATCAGATGAACTTCTAAAAGCCACGCTGAACGGCAACGAAGAAAAAGTCGCAGAACTGATAGACAAGGCACATAGTGACAATACATCGATTTTAAAATACAACGATGAAAATTCGCTGTCCTGTGTAATTTCGCTTGCATACTATTCCGCACGAAAAACTTATACGATTGAACGAGAACTGTCTGCCGGAAAAGGATTTGCCGATCTGGTTTTCCGACCGAGAAAAAATAACAGTAATCCTGCAATGATCGTTGAACTTAAATATGATAAATCTGCCGATAGTGCTTTGGATCAAATCAAGAAAAGGCAATATGCTGATTGCTTGAAGGATTACTCAGGAGAAGTTTTACTGGTCGGAATTAATTACAATAAGAATGATAAGCGGCATATTTGTAAAATTAAAATTTTATTTAAATAAGGCATAAAATTGAGAAAAATTAATGTCATCTATTTTGTCAGAGCTTGACATCATGCACTGACAAAATAGATGACAGTGCCGTAAAGCCCGTATCTACGGGCTTTTTTCGTGTTTTGAGGACGAAAAAAAGAGGTAAAAAACCATAGATGCTTTTGGGCGATTTTGGGCAACTTGAGGGGTTCGAACCGACACAAAAGAAAATAAAAGCAGATTTGAGAAAGAAAAACTCAAGTCTGCTTTTTTGTATATGCAGAAAAAATAAAGCCGTTTTTGTTGCTTATCCACAAGAGGAAAAGCAAAATCAAGAACGGCTTTTTTTAATGTCTGAAAGAAGGGATGCAGAATGTGGAAGTAAGAAATAATAAAAAAATGAAATTTGGAGGGAAATAGATTTGGTATACAATGAAAAAAAGGTAGAACTGCTTAGGCAGAGATATCCGAAAGGGACAAGAATATGCCTTGACAGTATGGAAAACGATCCGTTTCCAATACCGCCAGGCTCTAAAGGAACAGTAGATTTTATAGATGATGCAGGAAATCTAATAATGAAATGGGACAGCGGACGTTCATTGTCGTTGATACCCGGAGAGGACAAGTTCCATACAATCAGTCAGGAAGGGACAGAAGAAATAAATATTAAGGAAAGGATCAAAGCATTTGACAAAGTGAATTCTCCGTTATATATCGTTGATCACGATGACGGCAGGTTTAGTCTGTGCCTTCAGCTTAAGGAATACGGTCAGCAAGCTTTTAATGCTTATGCAGAAGAGATAGGCGATCCTGTTACGGAGAACGGACAATTCTATACACATGGAAACGGATATGAGTGGGAAACAGTATTTCGCAGAGCCTTTGCAGATGAACCGAATCTAAGTAAGATTTATTTTGACTGTGAGGCAGGCGGATTTTTCTGTTATGCAGACAGTCTGTCGCTAATGGAGGACTTAGGGAATCGATTCAAGGCTATGATAGAAGATACAGAAGGCTTTGCCAATCTTGTGTCATCGGCGCTCAGAGAAGCCAATCAGGATCAAAATGAAGAAATAACGGAAGAAGTACAAATGGATATGTCTATGTAGGCAGTTAGGTCAAAAAAGATTTAACCGCTTTTGTACCTAAAAGCAGAAAGGAGAAGATATGAATGATTCGTGTGTTTGAAGCATTTGCTGGAATCGGAGGATTCCGAAGCGGATTGGAAAGAGTAGGAGGATTTAAAATAGTAGGCTGGTGTGAAATTGATAAATTTGCACAAAAGGCTTACAGAATATTATTTGATACGGGAAAAGAGGAATTTTATGAGGACATCACAAAAATCGATTACGGAACAATGCCGGACTTTGACCTCCTCGTTGGAGGATCGCCATGCCAAAGCTGGTCATATGCAGGACTTAGAAAAGGGTTTGAGGATGACAGAGGAAATATGTTCCTCGAATATATTAAAATCCTTGAAGCCAAAAAACCCAAGTATTTTGTGGCTGAGAATGTTGCCGGACTGCTTAGTCATTCGGAGGGGAGAAGCTACGGAATCATCCTTGAAAAGATTTGCGAATTGGGGTATAGCGTGTGCTGGCGTGTGCTTAACAGCGCAAATTTCGGAGTTGCCCAAGATAGGAAAAGAGTGTATCTTGTCGGATATCTTGGAGAAAGAAGCCCCATCGAAATATTGGCTTTCGGAGAAAGCGGCAATGAAGATAGCGCAGAAAGCGGAGAACAAGCAGAGCTAAAACAGTTAATAGGAGGAAGTCAGGGAACAAGAGTATATGATGTTGAAGGACTGGCGTCAACGCAGTGCAGCGGATCTGGAGGAATGGGAGGAAAAACAGGATTATACCTGATAGATATGAATCCGCCACCGAAGCTGACAGAAAAGGCAAGATGTATAACGACACGTCAGGACAGCGGAGTTAGCAAAAGAAAAGGTGAGCATTCAGCAGTATTTGTGGATTTGAATGAAAACCCTGAGATAACTGATAAGGCAAGGTGTCTGCATACAAGATATGACTTGGGTGTTACAAACGGTAAACATAAGGGAGAGCGTTCGGGAATTTTTGTGGAAGAAGGACCGAGAGCTATAATAAATCCATTTAAAGAAAACACATGTCAAAACGGCAGAAGAATAAAAGAGCCGAATGAACCGATGTTTACGATAACGGTGACAGACAGGCACGGAATAATTCATAAAGGAAGTATAAGGCGATTAATGCCGTTGGAATGCTGGCGTCTGCAGGCGTTTACGGATGAACAATTTCGTAGGGTTCAGGAATCCGGAATGTCAGATGCACAGCTGTATAAATTAGCCGGAAATGCAGTAACGGTAAATGTTATTGAGGCTATAGGAAGAAATCTGCTTGAATTTGATAAAGAAAGGGAGAGACAGAAATGAAGTTAAATGCCAATAAAAATGAACGAATAAGGATATAGTTTGGAGGATGTAGAAGAATATAATTACACATTGGAATGGAGATGAGTCAGATATGACAATAACAAGGATAGAAGCCCGGCAGCTGAGAAATATGGAAAACCATGAGGGATTGGTTATACAGGGCTGCGGAGGTGATCTTCAGGAATGGGTTGACGGAATAAATGAAATTCTGACAGAAGCGGATATTTTGAAAAACGGAAGTAGGTTTGAAAAATGCTATGTATTTAAAAATGAAAACTTAACATGCATGCTGTTTCCGTTTGAAGATGTGCAGCTTGATATAGGAAAGCTTGCAATGTGGAGATTGCAGACGTATGAGCAGTTCGGAGGAACATGGCTTTCAGATTATGTTCCAAACAGACTTGGAGGATTTATTTCAGAACAGAAAAAGCCTGAATGTTCACTAATAGGTCAAAACGGGAATGTATTTAATCTCATGGGGATCGCATCAAAAACGCTGAAAGAAAATGATATGGCAGATGAGGCAAAGGAAATGTGTGAACGGATAACCTCCTCAGGCAGTTATGACGAGGCGCTATGCATAATAAGCGAATATGTAGAAATAACATCAATAGATGAATGTGAAGAAGAAACAGAAGAAATGGGAATGGAGATGATGTAAATGGTATACTTATTTATAGGAATGGTGATAGGAGGTACGGCAGGATTGTTTACAGGCTGTCTGCTGACAACAGCCAAAGAAGCCGACAAGGAGATAGAAAGGCTTAATAAAGAGCTTAAAGAAAAAAATCAGATAAATAAATAATTATTTAAAGTCGTTTTGCCGACTGCAGAATAAAATCTGCTGCTGGCAAAGCGGCTTTTTTTATTGTATAAACTTTTCTGCGGTCGGCAAACGCAGAAAGGAAGTAAATGAACAGTTTTATGTCATGGGTAGGAGGAAAGAAAGCATTAAGAGATGCAGTGCTTGCAAGATTTCCTCCGTTTTATGAAAGGTATATTGAGGTATTCGGAGGCGCAGGTTGGGTATTATTCCATAAACCGCCCGGAATGGATTTTGAGGTAATAAATGATTACAATTCAAATCTCGCCAATCTGTACCGCTGTGTGAGAGATAAACCTGATAAGCTGAAATACAAACTGAGATATGTTCTCAATTCAAGGGAGGATTTCAATTGGATATCAAGCTTACATAAAAACGGATTGTTTACACGCTTCTATGATGTAGACAGAGCTGCAAAGTTCTATCAGTTGATAAGGTACAGCTATGCAAGTAATCTGGACAGCTTCGGAAGTCAGCCGCATTCAATATGGTCGGATTTTCCGCAGATAGATATGGCAAGCAGACGATTACAGAAGGTAGTGATAGAAAACCGAGATTTTGAAAAACTGATAAGGCAGTATGACCGTCCTGTGAGCTTTTTTTATTGTGATCCGCCGTATTTTGCAACAGAGAATTACTATAAGGATGTAGGTTTTAAAACAGCGGATCATATAAGGCTGCGTGACAGTCTGTTGGATATCAAAGGAAAATTCCTTGTGTCCTACAATGATTGTCCTGAGATACGGGAGATATGGGATAAACCGAATATACAAATTGAAGAAATAAGCAGATTGAACAATCTGGCACAGAGATATGAGGGCGGCTGTATGTATGAGGAGTTATTTATATCAAATTACGATACAAGTGAGAGAAGGAATACGGTAAAACAGTTTTCACTGTTTGATGAAGAAAACGGAGGTTTAAGTATATGAAAGAAAAGAATGAAATAACAGGGTATGCAGAGGTTGAAAACGGAATGATCCATATACCGAAGGTATATATGCCGGAGGGAGTGAAGCTGAAATTCAGATTAGAACTGGAAGGAGAATTTGAAATAGCGCTTTTTCTAGATAAGGCTGAAGATGAGGACAACTGAAACGGAGTGTTAGGATATGAATGATATAAAGGTGTTTGAAAACATTGAATTCGGTAAGTTAGAGGTATTGTGGGAAAATGGAAAAGCATATTTTCCTGCTAAGAGATGTGCAGAAATACTGGGATATTCTAATCCGCATGAAGCAGTACGCAGGCATTGTAAGGGGTGCGTGAAACGCTCACTCCTAACAAACGGAGGTAAACAAGAGAAAAAATTTATTTCAGAAGGAGATCTATATCGTCTGATAGTAAGATCAAAATTGGAATCTGCACAACGATTTGAATCATTTGTTTTTGATGAGGTGCTTCCGACAATACGCAAATACGGAATGTATGCAAATGCGGAAACACTTGAAAAAATGATATGTTCGCCTGAAAATGTGATACAGATATGTACAATGCTTCTGAATGAGCAGAAGAAAAATAAGAAGCTTGAAGCTGATAATGCAAAGCTTGCCGAAAAGTGCGGTTATCTTGACAAGATACTGCAAAGTAAAAATGCAATACCCGTAACAGTAATAGCTAAAGATTACGGAATGTCGGCACAGGTGTTCAATGATCTGCTTCATTTTCTGGGGATACAGTATAAGCTGAAAAGCGGAACATGGGTATTGTATCAGAAGTATGTAGACTGCGGATATACAAAGTCAAAGACATATCAATATGACGAGGATAAGACAACTGTCCATACATATTGGACTCAGTCGGGAAGAATATTTCTGTATGATTATTTGAAAAAGTACGGATATCTGCCAGTGTGTGAACGGCAGTCATGAAAATGTAAAGGAGAATTGAAATATGAAAGTAAAAGCAACGATCAACAGAATAGAGGAAGCCAAGGAATATCCCGAACAGGAGATAGGAATGTGATGTTATGATCAGTATTCGTTCACCGTGTGAATGTTTATTAAAGGAGCGAGGGCTGTCCCATAAAATATAATTAATATATTCAAGACCAATGGTGAGAATCATTGGTCTTTTTTGATTTAAGGAGGAAAAAAGTATGAAAAAGCAAATGACAAGAATATTATCAATAATGATGACAATCGTAATGATATTTACAATGCTGCCGTTAACGGTATTCGCAGAAGAAACAAAGGTACAGATAGTAAATGCATATGAGCTTGCGACCAAAAGCAAAATGACCATAGGAGACGGATACACGCTGAATGCAGAGGACTATTGGTGCATTATTCATACATCAGACAGTACCAGAGCAGTGTACTGTATTGAACCCGGAAAACACGTTTTAAGCGGAGATATGTATAATGAAAATGCAGCGGAGGACTATCTTAACAAGGTAAAAAATAAGACGCTGTCAACTGAGGAAATTCATGCGGCGCTCAGAAAAACATTTCTGTATGCATACACAGGAAAGCTTGATACAGCGGAATCATATATGAAATATACTGCAACTCAATTGCTTGTATGGGAAGTTATCGTAGGACAAAGGGATTTGGATTTCAAGCGTGTAAGCAACGGGTATACGTCGGTTGAAAAAATGCTGAGTAATTTTAAAGACGATTATGCGGCACAGAAAGTAAGTGAGTATTATTACGATTATGAAGCAAAAATACAGAAAGATAAAAAATCAGTATCCTTTGCAAAGATTTCAAAAGAATCGGCGAAAGCCTCGGCAGTAAAAGCAGGAGCAGACGGAACATATACATTTACCGATAAAAACGGACAGCTTGAAAACTTTGACGCTTCTGTCAATAACGGAAGTGTTGTATCAAAGTCAGGAAACAGTCTGAAAGTCAAAGCAGATGACGGAAAAACAGCAGTTGTAACATTAACGCAGAATAACCTGAGCGATTCAGGAGAGTTTACCGGATTTCTGACATTGACAAGCAATTCAAAGCAGACGCTAGCCAAACTGAAAGCAGGAAAAAGAAAATATTATGCGGCTGTCAAAGGACTTGAAAACGGTAATCTTGAAATCATAAAGACTTCCGAGGACGGAATTGTTTCAAATATAGAATTTACGGTAACGGGAAACGGTAAAACATACAATGTGAAAACAGACAGTAACGGAAAGATAAAAATCCCAAATTTGACAGCAGGAGAATATACCGTGACCGAAAAAGTTCCTGCCCGATATGAAAAACAGAAGTCGCAGAAAGTAAAGGTACAGGCAGGCAAGACAGCTTCCGTTTCATTTTCAAATACTCTTAAAGAATTATACGGTTGAAAATAATGCTGTAAAAATGACAGTAAAAGAGGAAGTTATCAAGGGCAAGATTTCAATTATAAAGCACAGCGATGACGGTACAACGCAAATCGAAACACCTGAACAGGGAGCAGAATTTGAGGTATATCTGAAATCCGCAGGTTCTTATGATAATGCAAAGGAAAGTGAAAAAGATTATCTTGTATGTGATGAAAACGGATTTGACGAAACCAAGCTGCTTCCATACGGTATTTACATTGTTCATCAGACTAAGGGCTGGGAAAACACCGAATGGATGCAGGATTTTGAAGTGGTCATCAGCGAGAATGAAAAGAATTATTTCTACCTCATAAACGACGCCGTTTTAACTTCACTTGTGAAAATAGTGAAAAAAGACGCTGAAACAGGTAATATCATTCCTGTTTCAGGTATCGGTTTCAAGGTATGGGACTGTCAGAATGAATGCTATGTAGAGCAGACGATCAACTATCCGACGCAGATCACAATAGACACATACTATACAGACGAAAGCGGATCGCTTATGATGCCAAGCGAGCTTGTTTACGGAAATTACGAGCTTCACGAGGTACAGACGGCTAACGGATATGTTCTTGACGAAACTCCTGTTCCATTTGCAATTGACGGTCAGGAAGAAGTAATTACGGTAGAAAAATTCAATACTGCTCAAAAGGGGAAAATAAGTGTTCGGAAAACAGGAGATATATTTACAAGAGTAAATAAGGCTTCGTCAGCATATACAGACGAGGACGGAAATCTGATTGAAAATCCTACGACATATACTCCGGTGTTTGAAACGGGAAATCTTGCAGGGGCAGTATTTCAGGTGATAGCATCTGAGGACATCATAACAGCAGACGGTACTGTAAGAGCAAAGGCAGGAGATGTAGTTGCAGAACTTATCACTGATGAAAACGGCTATGCCGAAACAGACTTGTTGTATCTGGGCAAGTACGAAGTTAAGGAAATCAAAGCTCCTGAAGGTTATGTGCTTAATTCTAAATCACAGTTTATTGAACTTGTCTATGCAGGACAGGAAATAGAAGTAAGAGATACAGTAAATGCGGCATTTGTCAACGATTATCAAAGGGTTGAAATCAGTCTTGAAAAGATTTTAGAACAAGACGAAACCTTCGGAATCGGAACAAATGAAGAATACAAAAATGTCAGATTCGGTTTATTTGCAGAGGAAGAAATAACAGCGGCTAACGGCAGCACGATTCCTGCAAACGGTTTGATCTCAGAGGTCTCGCTTGATGAAAATATGGAAGCCGTATTTTCAGTAAAGATCCCGTTTGCAAAGTACTATGTTCGGGAAGTTTCCACAGATGAGCATTACATTCTCGGCGATAAAAAGTATTCTTTTGATTTTAAGTACAGTGAAGAAGCAGAAACAGTAATTATCGACTGCGGAGAGTTTGAAAACAAGCTTAAAAGAGGAACGGTCAAGGGACTGAAACTAGACGAGAATAATGAACCTCTTGTAAACGCAGTGTTCGGACTTTTTAAACCCGACTGTACAGAGTTTACAGAAGAAAACGCATTAATGACAGCCAAGTCGAATGACAAGGGCTGTTTTTCTTTTGCCGATATTCCGTTCGGTGAGTTCTTAGTTTGTGAAATTGAAGCTCCGACAGGATATATTTTGTCAGATAAGGTGTATCAGGTGAACATAACCGAGGACGGTCAGACTGTAGAAATAACAGCAGAAAACAAGCCGATAACCGTTGAGTTTTCAAAGAGAGATACCGAGGGCAATGAGCTTAAAGGAGCTAAGCTTCAGATAGTTGATGAAAAAGGTAATGTAATAGAGGAATGGACTTCAGACGGTACAAATCATATTGTTAAAAAGCTTAAGGCAGGGAAATATGTGCTTACCGAAACCGCAGCTCCGGACGGTTATGAGATAGCCACAGATATTAGCTTCGAGGTCTTTGAGGACGGTACTGTCAAGGCAGGAAATACAGAAACAGTTGCTGTATCTAAAGACGGAAATCCGCTGATAGTTATGGTAGACGAGGCGGAAGAAAAGCAGATAACTCCTCAAACGGGAGATAACCGCAGCAGACTTCCGGGGATTCTACTGACAGGAACAGGACTTTCAATACTTGTTATCCTGATATTAAAGAGCAGAAAAAAGAACGGAGGAAAAGATGAAAAGTAAGCTATTGAAAATAGCGGCGGCTGTTTCGGCTGCCGCTTTAATTGCAGGAGGAATATATTTTCTGTTTTATGATGATCTGGCACAGAAAATAAGCTATGAAAAGCTGAAGCCGTTTATGCCCAATATTACTGTTCTGAATGTTTCTCCAACTGAGCAAATCGAGGAAGATGAAAAAAAGGAATTGAATGAACAGGTTCAGGAACTTGGTCAAAGCTATGACAGCTCAATAGGATGGATATATATTCCCGATACAAATATCAATTATCCGATAATGCAGGCGGAGGATAATGAATATTATCTTCACAGGTCATATGACGGAAGTTATTTGTATTCGGGTTCGATCTACCTTGATTGGCGATGTAATTCGGATTTTTCGGGAGATGTGAATATGCTGTACGGTCACAATATGCAAAACGGAAGTATGTTTGCGGATGTAGTGAATTTCATAAATAAGGATTACTTTGACAGTCATAAATACGGATGGCTAACAACTGAGGACAGCGTATACAGGATAGAATTCTTTTCGGTTTCACAGCCTCAGAGTTACAGCGGAGTATACAATGTTCAGAGGGCAGGAGATAAGTGGCTTAAAAAGCTCAAGAGTTTCAATGCGATAGACAGAGAAATAAAAATCGAAGATGATGATTGTATGATCTCGCTTTCTACCTGTACAAATTCTGAAGGAAGTTCAAGAACTGTTCTGACGGGTAAATTGATTGAAGTTTAACGGAGGGATGTATATGAAAAAGAAGAAAGTACTTATATTTATAATTACAGCATCAGTAATGGCGATTTTATGCGGTATTACGGTGTTTGCGGACAGAGAGGTAGCAAACGCAGTAAGCAATACATGGACTAAGGCAAGAGGACAGATAAAATCGATCGTAAACGATGTGGTGTTCCCTGTAATAGATGTTGTTCTGGCAATACTATTGTTTGTTAAAATATCTACAAGCTACATGGACTATCGCAAGCATGGTCAATTCGAATGGACTGCTCCGGCGATTTTGTTCGGCTGCCTTATATTCTCCCTGACAGCTCCTTTGTATATTTGGTCTATAGTGGGAATGTAATAAAAGAACAGGTTTGAGGCTGAATATTTGTTGGATATTGGTATAGCTATTTTTGAAACTATTTGATATATTGTGTTGCGGAGGTGAGGCAATGGACATAGCGGGCGAGCTGTACAATAAGTATGCAGACGAGATCTCAAGGGAGGCGGTGAGTAATGAAAGGTATCTGAAGCTAAAGAGTAAGATTCAAAGTATATCGGACGAGTTTGAAAAGCTTGATGAAGAAATAAAGGAAACTGTCGACGGGTATATTGATATAATCTCACGGGAAAATGATATCTATTCGAAAGCCGCATTCCATATGGGATTCAGGCTCGGACTGAGAATACAAAGGGAAATGAAAGAATAAGAAAAAGCAGTCTTGGGGCTGCTTTTTCAATTGGGGGTGATAAAATGCCGTATATACCGTATACGGACGAAGAAAAGCAGCTTGCAAACAGTGTTGATTTAGAACAGTTTTTGCATATGAGGGGAGAAAAACTGGAGCGTGTCGGAAGGGAATACAAGCTGATATATTATGACAGCAACGGAAAGCATGACAGTATAACGATAAGCGGCTCGACTTGGTTTGACCATAAGAATCAAGTAGGCGGCGGAGCAATAAAGTTCATGCGTCATTTTTACGGTATGGATTTTCAGACGGCAATGAACGAATTGCTTGGAAGAAGCGTTTCAAGCATATGCCGAAGTCCTCCCAAAGCGGAAGTAAAGGAAGAAAAGCCTAAAGAGTTTAAACTGCCTGAGAAGAATTCAGATATGCACAGAGTATATGCTTATCTCATAAAACAGAGGTTTATTGATTCCAAAATAATAACTCATTTTTCAAAACAGCACACGTTGTATGAGGATAAGGAACATCACAATGCGGTGTTCGTAGGGGTTGATGAAAAGGGAACTCCCCGTCAGGCACATAAGCGTTCCACGAATTCATACGGAAAAACATTTCGAATGACCTGTGAGGGTTCGGATACACGGTACAGCTTTGCTCATTTCGGTGAATCTGAAAAGCTGTTTGTGTTTGAAGCGCCGATTGACCTTTTATCGTATCTGACTTTGCATCCCGAAAACTGGCAGCAGCATTCATATATAGCTATGAACGGAGTGTATGAAAACGCAGTTTTAACGGCGTTGGAACATCATTCAAGCCTTGAAGAAATTGTACTCTGTACCGATAACGATGAAGGCGGTATAGATGCAGCCCAAAGACTGACGGATATACTGAAAGAACACGGGTATGAAAATATTTCTCGAATTGCTCCTGAAAATAAGGACTTCAATGAAGATTTAAAGGCGAGAAACGGAATAGAGCCGTTAAAAGCTGCACCTCACAGAAGAAAGGATATATATTATGAAATTGTTTCGGATTTACAGCATTTTAAATGCAATCCCGACCGATTAATTGACAGGCTGTCAAAAACATTCAGAAACGGACAATATCATTATCTTGCCGAGTATGCGCTTGCAGGCTCGGCATTTTTTATAGGCAGAAAAAACGAAAATGCGATGTTTGAAAAGCTGAAAGCAAAGATGTCAGACGAATACAGGGCATATTCCGATAAAGGCAAGATGTATTCTAAAGAAGATAACCTAAAGAGAATGTACCAATCAGTGATGAAAGATTTAAGGCATACTCAGGCAAGGACAAAGGAACAGGTTATTCAGACCGCAAAATCGCTGTATGAACTTGCAGACTGTGCAGTCAGGTGCGAAGTTGAACAGCAGCTTGAAACTCCCGTTATATTACAAGAAGAAATGCCTCAGATGGAAGAACCGTCTGAGGCATTGTGTATGGAATATGGATAATTAGAAATTAGAGCCGTTCCATCCCCAATTCGGGGTTTCAGAGTATTTCACATAAATTCTGGATGGATCTGTAGATAGTTGTTCATGAAGTATATTACAGATTTTTTCTGTCAGAGCATTGCAGGCAGAGGAATCCGCATGACCGTAAATGCTGACTTCTACCATAGCGGCAGGAGCGTTGTCACCTTTAAAGTAAAGAATATGTTCCGGTTCAATACCCACCATAAGCCAGTTTTCGGTTTTTCCCGGAATAGCAGTAATCGCTTTTCCGAGTTCAGATTTAATAATTGTTTCCGTTTTATCAGAAACAGCGGTGTTTGTTTTGATATTAATAAATGGCATAATATTACCTCCGTTTTTTTATTTAGTATACCACAAATCTATGTAAATTTCAATTGAAGGGAGAGAAATATGACAGAATCACAGCTGATCGGCATAATAGCAATGTCGGTCATTTTTACTTTATTAGCAGTATTGGTATACTGCTCAAACAACTATTCCTTAAACGGAATCAAGAAAAAAACCGTAGGACAGGGGCAATATGGGACTGCCCGCTTTTCTACAAAAGCCGAGATCAAAAAGACTTACACAAAAATACCCTTTGATGTGGAGAACTGGCGTAAGGGAAAGAATCTGCCAAAGGTTCAGGGTACTGTAGTAGGGTGCAGAACCAAAGGGAAACGAACCTACGCTTTAATTGACGAGGGAGATGTTCATACCCTTATGGTGGGTGCAGCGGGAGTAGGCAAAACAGCTTTTTTTCTTTATCCGAATATAGAGGCGGCTTGTGCGTCGGGAATGTCTTTTTTATCGACAGACCTGAAGGGAGATGTAGCGAGAAACTACGGAACGATAGCGAAAAAGTACTACGGCTACAATGTTTCGGTTATTGATCTGAGAAATCCCACGCGCTCGGATGAAAATAATATGCTTCATCTTGTGAACAAGTATATGGACATTTACAAGTCGGATAAGACTAATTTGCAGGCAAAAGCAAAAGCGGAGAAGTATGCAAAGATAACAGCCAAAACCATAATAAACATAGGAGGTGGAGATTACTCCTCGATGGGACAAAATGCGTTTTTCTACGACGCTTCTGAAGGATTACTGGCTTCACTCATTTTGTTAATAGCTGAATTTGGCGAGAAAAATGAAAGGCATATAGTGTCGGTTTTTAAAATGATTCAGGATTTATTAACGCCAATAACCGAAGAAAAGAAGGCAGAGAAAAAAGGACAGGCAAAGCCTAAAAACGGATTTAAAATTCTTATGGAAAAGCTCCCTGACGAGCATAAAGCCAAATGGCTTGCAGGGTCTGCACTGTTTGCGGCAGATCAGGCGATGATGTCGATAATATCGACTGCATTGTCAAGGCTCAACAGCTTTATAGATTCCGAACTGGAACAGATACTGTGCTTCGGTACGGCAATTGACGCCGAGAAGTTCTGCAATGAAAAGTCGGCGATATTTATTGTGCTTCCCGAAGAAGATATCAGTAAATATTTTATGGTATCGCTGATAATTCAGCAGCTGTACCGTGAGATTTTAGTAATTGCAGATGAAAATGGAGGCAAGCTGAAAAATAGGGTAATGTTCTTTTGTGACGAGTTCGGCAGCTTTCCTAAGATAGAGGGAGCAGAGGCAATGTTTTCAGCAAGCCGTTCCCGAAGAATCAGCATTGTAGCAATTATTCAGTCCTTTGCACAGCTTGACAAAAATTACGGCAGAGAAGGTCAGGAGATAATAACCGACAATACGCAGCTGACTATATTCGGAGGCTTTGCCCCGAACAGTCAGAGTGCGGAGGTTCTGTCAAAAGCTCTCGGTGAACAAACTGTTCTGTCCGGTACTGTGTCACACGGCAGAGATAAATCACAATCCCTGCAGATGATAGGCAGACCGTTAATGACGCCTGATGAGTTGAAGTCTATGCCCAAGGGACAGTTTATTGTTATGAAAACGGGAACGCATCCCATGATATCGCCGTTAAAGCTGTATTTTAAATGGGGCATTGAGTTTGAAGAACCGTATATACTTGAAGATAAGGGTGCAAGGAAAGTCACATATATGAGTAAAGACGGATTAATGCGCGAGGTTGAGATGAAGTATCCGCAGAAGAAAAAAATACTGCCTGTGGAGTTTGATGTGGAATTCGATGAAGAACTGCCGAAAAGGAGAAAGCCGCTGAAAACAGGAGGTGTATAGTGTTTGAGATTTTCAAGGGAGATCTACGAGTACGGATTGCCTCACAGGGCAGTGACGGTATATATGTATCTTTCCAATCGTGCCGGAAAGAAAAAGGAGTGTTTCCCGTCAGTGAAAACCATTGCCGATGATCTACGACTTTCAAAGTCAACGGTGTTTCGTGCACTGAATGATCTTGAAAATACGGGACTTATTGAACGTGAGGAACGGTACAGAATAAGCGGAGGACGAAGCTCCACTCTTTATAGGGTTAAAGGTTGAAAAAACAGCGGTTTTATGGTATAATCAGTAACATAAATTAATACGGGGTGTAAAAGTGATAAGAAGATTTGAAGAAAAGGATATAATTGTCTATCAATCCGATAAATCCATTTATACCGTCACTGTCCTCTGATACATATATTTCTGCCTTTAATATCATTTTTTCTACAGCTTCATATTTGTTTTTCCAATAGCTTTCTGCTATAAATGAATGTGCCTCTAAATTTGAATCCAACCAAATTTGCATTACAGAAGATCGTATACTTTTCGATTATCACAGTAAACTTTGAATATTTTTGACTTCAGAATAGATCGGA
>OLSX01002650.1_pt1 | contig 15478 bp, 12 predicted proteins | sample 1673141 | NCBI WGS metagenome assembly OLSX01 (sample SAMEA3136759, study PRJEB25190) | human gut metagenome | biome: human gut; feature: human-associated habitat; material: faeces | place: Austria | collected 2013
ACTTCAAATGAGCCTGCGAATCGTTACTGGAACGAGGTACGAGTGAACAGTAACAAAACAGCAGAAAAAGCCGTAGAGGATGTGACGGAAATTTGACTTTAACAGGGGAAGAGACTATAATATTCTGATGTTATGAACGGAGTCTGGATGTATCCGTTCTGAACGGTTACCGTCTATTTTAAAGAAAAGAGGTTGGAAGCATGACAAAAATAGATATCGTATCAGGCTTTTTAGGAGCCGGTAAAACAACATTAATCAAAAAGCTTTTAAATGAAGCATTAAAGGACAGCAAGGTCGTACTGATCGAGAACGAATTCGGCGAGATCGGTATTGATGGTGGCTTTCTTAAGGATGCCGGAATTGAAATCAAAGAGATGAATTCCGGATGTATCTGCTGCTCCCTTGTTGGAGATTTCGGTACTTCCTTAAAGGAGGTCATGAAGACCTATCAGCCGGAAAGAATTCTTATTGAGCCTTCAGGCGTTGGCAAGCTTTCCGATGTTATGAAAGCAGTACAGGATGTCATTGACGAGCATGAGGTCGTATTAAACAGTGCGGTAGCAGTTGTAGATGCTTCTAAGTGCAAGATGTATATTAAGAATTTTGGAGAGTTCTTTATCAATCAGATTGAGCATGCCGGAACCATTATCCTGAGCAGAACCGGTAATATTTCTGAGGACAAGCTGAAAAAGGCCGTGGAGCTCATTCGTGAGCATAATACCAAGGCGACCATCATTACCACTCCCTGGGATGAACTGGATGGCAAGGACATTCTTGCAACCATCGAGGGTGCAGCCGATCTGGAAGCAGAGCTGATGGCAGAGCTGAAAGAGCAGAGAGAGCATGATCATGAGCACGAGCATCATCACCACGATCACGATGGTGAGTGCTGCCATCACGATCATGACCACCACCATGAAGATGAGGAAGAACATGAACACGAGCATCATCACCACGATCACGATGGTGAATGCTGCCATCATGATCATGACCATCATCATGAGCATGGTGAGGACTGCACCTGTGGATGTCATGACCATGACCACGATCATCACCATCATCATGCAGACGAGATATTTGGAAGCTGGGGTATGGAAACTCCGGATCAGTACAGTAAGGAAGATCTTGAGAAGATCCTTGAAGCCCTGGAGGATGATGACAGGTATGGAATGGTTCTTCGTGCCAAGGGTATGGTTCCCTGTACCGAAGGCGGATTCATTTACTTTGACTATGTTCCGGGAGAAAGCAATATCCGTCCGGGCAAGCCGGATGTAACCGGTAAGTTCTGTGTCATCGGATCCAAATTAAAGGAAGAGGCATTAAAAGAGCTGTTCTCAAAATAAGAAGATAAGAACAGGAAAATCGCAAATAGAAAAGGATAAGCAATATGAAACCGGTATTTATTGTTAATGGTTTTTTAGAAAGTGGTAAAACCGAATTTATCTGTTATACACTGGCACAGCCGTATTTCCAGACCAAAGGAAAGACCCTGCTGATTGTCTGTGAAGAGGGTGAAGAAGAGTATGATGATGAGCTTTTAAGCCAGAGCAGAACGATTATGGAGGTCATCGATGAAGAAGCTGCATTCACTCCGGAAAATCTGATGGAGCTTGATAAGAAATACAAGCCGGAGCGGGTCATTATTGAATATAACGGTATGTGGAACTATAAGAATATGAAGCTGCCGTGGCACTGGTCAGTAGAACAGCAGATTACAACGATTGATGCATCGACCTTCCCGATGTATTACACGAATATGAGGTCTCTTCTTGCAGAAATGCTCCGGAAGTCCGAAATGATCATCTTTAACCGGTGTGACGGACTCACCGATCAGCTTGCTTCCTACCGGCGGAATGTAAAGGCGGTAAATCCGCAGGCCGAGATCATTTTCGAGGATTCGCAGGGAGAGGTGAACCAGATTTTTGAAGAGGATCTTCCTTATAAGCTGGATGCACCAATTATCGAACTGGATAATGAAGGCTTCGGAATCTGGTATCTGGACTGTATGGATAATCTGGACCGTTATATCGGCAAGACCATTCAGTTTGTCGGCATGGTTCTGATTCCGGAGGAATTTCCGGAGGGATATTTTATTCCGGGACGCATGGCAATGACCTGTTGTGCAGAGGATATGGCATTTCTGGGCTTTGCATGTGAATATGATAAGACGAATACCCTGACGAATAAGCAATGGGTAAAGGTAACTGCAAAGGTTACGAAGGAATACTTTGCCGATTACGGCGGCGAAGGTCCGGTTTTAAAAGCAGTCCGTGTAGAACAGACAAAGAAACCAAAGGAAGAAGTCATCAGCTTTAACTAAGGACAAAGGAGATTGTAAGGATGTATCATTACACCTTTATACAGTGGTTGTTTTTCTTTTACTTTTACTGCTTCTTTGGATGGATATTCGAAAGCACCTACGTATCCATCTGCAAACGGAAATTTGTAAACCGTGGATTTATGCGGGGACCCTTCCTACCGATTTACGGTTCGGGAGCAATTATGATGCTTGTGGTATCCATGCCGTTTCAGGATAATCTTATTCTGACCTATCTTGCAGGATGCGTGGGGGCAACGGTTCTCGAACTGGTAACCGGTCTTACCATGGAAGCGTTATTTAAGGTAAGATACTGGGATTACTCCAATCAGAAATTCAATTATAAAGGTGTAATCTGCCTGTCCTCTACACTGGCATGGGGATTCCTTACGTTATTTATGACACAGTTTCTGCATAAAATAGTGGAAGCACTTGTGTTCAGGATACCTGCAATGGTGATTAATATCGTTACTGTGGTGCTGTCCGTGGGAATTCTGATTGATTTTACGTTATCCTTCAAGGCAGCGCTCGACCTGCGGAGTGTCCTCGTCGGACTCGAGAAGGTGCGGGAGGAAATGGAACGTATCCAGAAGCGGCTTGACGTGATTGCGGCGGTTACGAATGATGAACGTGAGACAAGAAGACAGGAACGCAGCGAGCGTATGAATGATCTGATGGACAATATCGAAGAGAGGTTCAATGTAGTTAAGGAACGTCTGAAGGTGAATCCGTATGCTTATCCGGAAGAGGTTAAGGAAAAGATCGCAGACCTGCGAAGCCGTTACTTTGTAGAGAAGGATCATCATCTGGAATTCCGTAAGGTGAGGGATGTATTCCAGAGAGGCCTGATTAAGGGCAATCCGAGCATGACCTCCGGTAAGTATGCAGAAGCGCTTGAAGCCTTGAAGAAAGCGATCGACAACAAGAAGGAAAAGAAAGACAGCAATAACCGTAATAAGGAAGATTCTCATCCGGAAGCTTAAGGATGAAGGAAAAAAGGAATATGGTATTTATGAAAAGGAAGGCACTGGTTCTTTTATGTATGGGCATGATATTAACCGGAATGACGGGATGCAGTGCCGGAATAAGGATTGCAGAATCAACACAGGATAATATTATGGTAATCATGGAAAATCCTGCAGACGGATCATCGGAAGAATCCGGCAGCGGTGAAGAAGAGCCGAATACGGATATATCTGGAACAACAGACCTTAACGAAGAAGCGGAAGCAGATCAGAAGCTGCAATGGAAGGATGCCTACAAAGCTCTGATGAAAGAACTGGTAAACGGAAATTTCGGAGAAGATCTTCCCTTTTTTGGCTATCTGCCCGGAGATCCGGAGTATGACCAGTTAATAGAATATGGTTATGGCGTGAATGGTTATTATCTTTATGATGTTGATAAGGACGGGGTTCCGGAGCTTGTCGTAAAGTTTGGTACCGGTGAAGCCGATTTTGACGGCCGGCTCTATCTGTATGATGGTGAAAATGCAGTCTATGCCGGAGAACTTCCGCTGGGACATTCGGCAATGGCAACATGTCCTGCACAGAATGGAATTATTCTGAATTACGGACATATGGGTGCTGCTTATATGCAGAAGATTTCTCTCGTGGATGGAGAACTTACCTTTGAAGATCTTCTTGAGGAAAGTCTGAGTGATGATCCGGATGATTCTTATACACTTCCGGGCGAAGTCATTCCGGGAGCAGATTTCCTTTCACTCATGAAGCCCGGGGACACACTGCCGATAGATACCTATGAGATTTGGAGTGCGAACATGAATGCAGATATCGATGCAACAGCCACAGCAGATGAGATGCTTAAGCAGCGGTATCTTGATACCATTTTACATAATGGGACCGTCGTTGGAATTACGGCAGACGGTTATGGCGGTGATACCGGCACATGTACAATGGAAGAATATCTGGGACCGAACATGGTGAATCCGTATTCCGATTCGGGCATGGTGGTTGAAGCCTATACCTGTATTGACATGAATGAGGACGGAACAGAAGAATGTGTCCTGAGACTCCGGGAAGCAGATCAGGAGGATGCAGATGATATTTCCGGCAAATGGGTGGTGTTAAGTGAGCGGGACGGTACGATGTATGCCTACTGCATTAATTATCAGATGACTTACACACTGCTGGAAAACGGTGCATTCCGCCCGAATGACGAGTATAGTACGAACAATTTCCGTATGCTGTTTGACAAGGATCAGTGTTTCCTTTATTACACCGGTCTGGATGAAAAGCATGCGGAGGCAGAATGGATCAGCATTGCAGAAGAGGAGCTTAACCAGTGATGAAGCGACTGCAGCGGCGATTATGCAAGACACACAGTTATTACAGGGCAATAGGTTTATGTATCCTGATGATTGCCTTGTTTTCCGGCTGTGCGGGAACAAAGGGGACATTGTCCGATGGTACTTTACAGGGAAGCCTTTCGGTAGAAAGTACAGACGTAATGAGCCGGAAGACAGCTTCTGCTTCGGCAGAGTCCGGTCAGAAAGAGTCTGATCCGGCAGATGCCGGTCTGGAAAATGCAGAGGGAAAGTCAGCACAAGGACAGGCAGAAAATGCATTATCGGAATCCGAAGAGGAAGCAGCCGGAGCAGGAACGGAATACAGGATTGTGATGGTCGGGGATGTGCTTTTGCACACGCCGGTAGAGGAAAGCTGCAGAAAGCCGGATGGAAGCTATGACTACGATTCTTTGTTTACACATACAAAGGATGAAATTTCGGCAGCAGATCTGGCACTTGTGAATCAGGAGGTAATTATCGGGGGCTCTGAGCTTGGAATTTCCGGATATCCCTGCTTCAATGCGGACTTCAGCCTCTGTGATACCCTGGTGCGTACAGGCTTCAATGTTATCTGTCATGCAACTAACCATGCCATGGATAAAGGGCGGGCAGGGCTTATAAGCTGTGCACAGCATTGGAGAGAGCAATACCCACAGGTTACCATTTTGGGAATTCATGATATCCCGGATACCGCAACATCCTGTGGTGCCGATCCGGTGATTATCGAGCTGCCGGAACTACGCATTGCTGTTTTGAACTATACCTATGGAACAAATGGAATTGCACTTCCGAAAGATATGCCATATGCGGTAGATCTGCTTAACGAGGAACAGGTGGCAGCGGATCTTTGCAGGGCAGAGGAACTGGCAGATTTTACGATTGTCTGTCCACACTGGGGAACAGAATACCGGCTTACCCCGGATGCTTCACAGGAAAAATGGGTTCAGGTTTTTCTGGAAAATGGCGCCGATCTGGTTCTTGGCACGCATCCACATGTGATCGAGCCTGTCGAATGGGCTACAGATCCTGAGAATGGTCATGAAATGCTGGTCTATTATTCCCTGGGTAATTTCGTGAACTGGACATCAGGAACCGGTGAAGGAGTTGCCAACCGCATGGTAGGTGGTATGGCAGAGATTACTATTGCAAAGAACGATGCCGGTGAAGCAGAGATTAGCGATTACGGAGTCCGCCCCTTAGTCAGCCATGTCACAGCCGGCTTAGGCGGTGTAACAACCTATTTTCTGGAGGATTATTCGAAAGAACTGGAAGCCGCGAATGAAATCACCTTACAGGATCCCGACTTTTCTCTGGAATATTGTATAAACCTGTGCGATTCCGTCTGGGGAGAACTATGGAGAAAGAGCATGCCATTGGAATAGCCGGGTTCAATGGCTAGTATAGCGTTTTTAAATTAACTAAACCATATTACTTGCCTATTTTCCCGATAGCACATGCCAAAAATCCTCAGCGTAGCCCGCTGCGCCTGCGTCTTTGCCATGCACACTCGAAAAATATTCCGTGTGGCAGAAAGGATATAATGAAAGTGATTGGAAATCGGAAAAGAAAGAAGATAAGGAGGGAACTCTTTGAAAGGATTGCTGGAAATTTGCTGTGGTAGTTTTGAAGATGTGAAATCTGCCTGGGAAAATGGTGCAAATCGCGTGGAACTTAATAGTGCATTGTATTTGGGCGGGCTGACACCATCACTCGCTCATTTGATTTGTGCAAAAGAGCAATGTGATATTTCAGTTGTGACTATGGTTCGACCGAGAGGAGGTGGGTTTTGTTATTCAGAAGAAGAATATCGGACGATGCTTTTGGATGCGCGCATACTGTTAGAACATGGAGCAGATGGAATTGCGTTTGGCTTTTTGCATGCAGATCATACACTGGATGTTACACGGACGAAAGAAATGATTGCACTTGTTCATGAAAAAGGAAAGGAAGCAGTATTTCACCGGGCATTTGATTGTGTTGCACAGCAGGAGAATGCGGTGGAAACTTTGATTTCTCTTGGAGCAGACCGGATTCTTACCAGTGGTGGTGCACCAGATGTGTGGACGGGGAGAAAACAATTGCAATGGCTGCAAAGCCAATATGGAAAAGAAATCACATTTTTGGCAGGAAGCGGTGTAAATGCTGAAAATGTAAAGGATTTGATGGAATATACGAAAGTGGAGCAGGTGCATACATCTTGTCGGAAATGGAACGTGGATGGAACAACCTCATATCAGAATGTAGATTTTTCTTATGATGCAGAAAAAAAGGATGCGTATGAGATGGTAGATCCTCAAAAAGTAGAAAAAATGGTAAAAGTATTGACCTTGTAGTTTGTATATGGTTTAAAGTTCAGGGTGTAAAAATCAAAAACACAGGGAGTGGAAAATGATGAACATCAAACAAGTAGAAAAGCTTACAGGGATTTCAAGCCAAAATATTAGATTTTATGAAAAGAGTGGATTGATTCATCCAAAACGTAACGAAGAAAATGGATATCGAGAATATAATGAGGAAGACATCCGCTTGTTAAAACTGGTAAAAATGTTTCGCATGTTGGATATGCCTATTGAGCAGATTAAGTTGATGTTATGTGAAACAGATGAGTTGGACAATCTTCTCGGAAAACAGGAAAAAGTGTTAGAGAAAAAATTGGCAAATACAAAGTGTGCGATTGATCTCTGTGAAAATTTAAGAAAAACGCATAAAACAATTGCAGATATTGATGTTGATTCATATCTCAACCAGATGGAAAAGGCGCCGGGCAAGTATTTTGATAAGTGGATTTCAGATTATAAGGATGTGGTTCGATATGAGCACCAGAGAACTTTTACGTTTACACCAGATGATGAGATAATAGACTTATATGATTTTGCTAATGCACTGTATGCTTATGCGAGAGAGATGGATAAGGAGATTACTATAACGAAAGAGGGGATGTATCCGGATTTCATTATGGATGGTGTGGAATATACTGCAGAACGAAATTACACTACTGTTCGTGGTATTCCGGTAGCGGTGATTCGATGTACAAGAAAGGATGCACCGGAAACAGATGCTGCGTACCAACCGGATAGAAAGAAATGGATGCGGCTGCTGCATGTGTGTTGGCCGGCAGCATTGGGAATGCTATTACTCATCTTTCTGGTAGGAACAGCATCATTAAAAACACTGTTTTTTACCATGGAAGGTGCTATTATTCTGATAGCTATGTTGGTGTTATGTGTTGCGATGTCTATTCGCAATTATTTCTTTTATTGGAATCGCAGTGATGCGTAAGAAAAATATGTTATCCCTATTTATAGTATGCAGTATGTACCAGAATGTCACATTACTCTTAGCAATTAAAAATCAAGGCTTTCTAGGATGAAGTGATAGAAGGCTCGAAAAAGACAACTCCCTTTTCGGAATTTGCTATTTCCAAGGGTTTAGGGTAACTTTAACAATGCGGAAGATGGGGTGAGGAGGGAAGAAAAAAAGGTTCAGTGAACCTTTTTTCCTCCGAACCGACCGACGAGGCATGATAATGCCGAGGAGACCTTGGACCATGGGTTCAAGGGACTCCTCGGCATAAATCAAAAAGACTCAGGTTTTAACCTGAGTCTTTTGATTTCCTGCGGAAGATGGGACTTGAACCCACACGAGCGCAATGCTCACAAGATCCTTAGTCTTGCTCGTCTGCCAGTTCCGACACTTCCGCTTGACTTACGCCACGAATGATATAATACCATCTAATGAGGTTTAGGTCAAGTGATTTTGCAAAAAAAAAATTTTTTATTAAAATCCTTTTATCCGGGCAGAAGTGATATTGACAAACTCTGCGAGTTAGAATAGACTAACCACAAAGGGAGGATAAAATGATGTTTTTGGAAATCAGGGGAATTAAAAAGAACTTTGGCGAGGGAGACAGCCTTGTAGAAGTGTTGAAGGGGATTGATTTATCCGTGGAAAAGGGAGAGTTCTGTGTACTGTTAGGACCTTCCGGTTCCGGTAAATCAACCCTTTTAAACATTATAGGAGGAATTGACCGGGCGAATGAAGGCAGCATTACGATCAATGGTGAAAAGACAGAGGATATGAATGAAAAGCGTCTGACCATATACCGGAGAAAGCACCTGGGCTACATCTTCCAGATGTATAATCTGATTCCGAATCTTACCGTACAGGAAAACATTGAGGTGGGCGCTTATTTAAGTGAGCATCCACTGGATGTGGAGGAGCTGATCGGGACACTGGGACTTGAAAAGCATAAGAACAAGCTCCCGAATCAGTTATCAGGAGGACAGCAGCAACGCTGTGCCATTGGAAGGGCTATTGTGAAGAATCCGGATATTCTGCTTTGCGATGAACCGACCGGAGCGTTGGATTATAATACATCGAAGGAAATCCTGAAGCTTATCGAGACGGTGAACCAGAAGTACGGAAATACCGTTATTATGGTTACACATAATGATGCGATCAAAAATATGGCAGACCGTGTGGTGAAGCTCCGGGACGGACAGATCCGTAAGAACTACCTGAACGAAGATAAAATGAAAGCCGAAGATCTCGACTGGTAAGGAGGCAGATAATGAAGAACCCATTAAATAAGCGCCTTCCGAGGGAGATTAGGGGCGACTTTGGAAAGTATCTGGTCATCTTTTTACTACTGGTGCTCTGTATTGGATTTATTTCCGGATTTCTGGTGGCCGACAACAGTATGATCAGGGCCTATAATGAAGGATTTGAAAAATATAACATAGAAAACGGACATTTTCTGACAGAGCATAAGATGAACAAGGCGCAGAAAAGGGCAGTGGAGTCCCATGGAATCACTCTGTATGACCAGTTTTATGTCGAGCAGGAGGCAGATTTTGGTGCCAAAGTGAGAATTTATGCAGAACGGGATAGGGTGAATACCGTTTGTCTTATGAAAGGGGCTTTTCCTGAGAAAGAAAATGAAATTTCGCTGGACCGTATGTTTGCAGATAATCATGAGCTTACGGTCGGAGATGCAATTCTTCTTGCAGGCAAAGAGTATACCATCACCGGGCTGGTGGCATTGCCGGATTACAGCTGCCTGTTTGAAAATAACAGTGATTCCATGTTTGATGCGATGCTCTTTGGCGTGGCAATTGTTTCAGGCGATACATTTGCACAATTTACAGAGGATGAACTGAAATATGATTATGCCTGGAAATATGATGTCGAACCACAGAATGAGGCAGAAGAAAAGACCGCTTCTGAGGATCTGATGAGTGACGTTAATGAAGAGGTGGCTCTTAAGGATTATGTGCCGCGGTTTGAGAATCAGGCAATTAATTTTACCGGGGAGGATATGGGCAGTGATCGTGCCATGATGATTGTTCTTCTTTATATGGTTATTGTAATTATGGCATTTGTTTTTGCCATTACGACCTCAAATACGATTGAAAAAGAAGCAAATGTGATCGGAACACTCCGGGCAAGTGGTTATACGCGGGGAGAATTGATCCGTCATTATATGGCAATGCCCTGTATTGTGACGCTGATCAGTGCTGTGCTTGGAAATATTCTGGGCTATACCGTAATGAAAAATATCTGTGCCGGGATGTACTATGGGAGCTACAGCCTGCCGACCTATGAAACGGTCTGGAATGCAGAGGCTTTTCTGGAGACCACAGTGGTTCCTGTGGTACTTATGATACTTATTAATTTCTGGATTCTGTACCGGAAGCTGAAGCTGAGCCCGCTGCAGTTCCTGCGCAGGGATCTTTCCCGGAAGAAAAAGAGGAGAGCAGTGCGGCTTAATCCGTCACTGCGGTTCTTTACCAGATTCCGTATCCGTGTGCTTTTGCAGAACGCGGCCAATTATCTCATTATGTTTATAGGAATCCAGTTTGCTTATGTGTTATTGATGTTCGGGCTTGTCATGAAACCAATTCTGGAGCATTATCAGGAACTCATCACTGACAATATGATTGCGGACTATCAGTATATCCTGAACATGCCTGTGTCAGAGATGAATGATAAATACAAGCTGAAAATGCTGTTTTCAATGCTGCAGTTTGAACAGAATGTAGAGACGGAAAATGAGGATGCAGAGAAATTCAGTGCCTACACCCTGCGGACAACCGATGAAAGCTATATGCTTGAGGATATCCTGCTTTACGGAATTGAACCGGACAGCCGTTACGTGCATCTGTCCTTAAAGGAGGATGAGGTTTATATTTCCTCTGCCTATGCGGAAAAATTTGGTCTGCAGAAGGGAGATACGATTACATTAAAGGAAAAGTATGAGGACCAAACCTATACCTTTACGGTAACAGGAACTTACCCCTATGAAGCAGGTCTTACGGTATTTATGACCCGTGATCATCTGAACGAAGTGTTTGATCTGGGTGATGACATGTTTGGCGGATATTTTAGCAACACGGAGATTACCGATATTGATGAGAAATATATCGGATCGGTCCTTGATCTTTATTCTTTGACGAAGGTCACCCGGCAGCTGGTTCTTTCTATGGGAGAAATGATGAAGCTGGTCTGCGGCTTTGCCATTCTGATCTTTGTCATTCTGGTTTATCTGCTCAGCAAAATTATTATTGAAAAGAATGCACAGTCCATTTCCATGACGAAAATCCTTGGATATTCCAGGGGAGAAATTGCACGGCTCTATATTCTGCCGACTTCGATTATGGTGGTGCTTTGTGTTCTTATAAGTATTCCGGTTACATCGTATGAAATTGGAATCATCTGGAAAGCCATGATGTCAGGCATGATGACCGGCTGGCTGCCGTACTGGGTGCCCAAACAGGCTTATATCCAGATGTTTGGCAGCGGTCTTGTCTGTTATCTTGTGGTGGCGGCACTGGAGCTGCACAGAATCAGCAGGGTGCCAATGGATATGGCACTTAAGAATGTAGAGTAAGGCGGGTGGAAAATATGAAACAGTTAAAGAATAAATTGCTTTATTGGGCAGTGATTGTTGTGATTGTCGCAATTATTGTGCTGACAGGCTGTCAGGCAAAGGGAACGGATGCTGATGCTTCGGACGCAGGTACAACCGATGAAGCAGCAGTCGATGACGTAATGGATATAAATGAGGAACCGGTCGTTTATGAATATCACGAAAGCGGAATGGAAAATGATAAGGAAGAGTCCGTTTATGTGCTTGCAGCTCCGGATGGGACGCCAAATGAGATTACCGTAAATGTTGCCCTGAAAAATAACGGGTTGGATCAGAAACTCACCGACAAAACGTTTCTCACGAATCTGAAGAATAAAGAAGGTGACGAGGAGGTAACAGACCTTGGAGACGGCCGTTATGAATGGGAAAATCATGGAGAAGATATTCACTATGAAGGCACAGCAGAAGCGCCTGCAACACTTCCGGTTTCAGTAAAAATCACGTATTATCTGGACGGCTCGGAGGTGGAGCCTGCATCTCTTGCCGGAGCGGATGGCAGGATTACCATGCATTTTGATTATACGAATCAGACCGGAAGTGGTGATGACTTTACCCCGTTTTTTGTGATCAGCGGAATGCTGCTTGACGGAGACTGTGCACGGAATGTCAGTGTGACAAACGGAGAAGTGAAGTACCTTGATGGAGATTATCTGGTCTATGGAATGCTGCTTCCGGGGGTACAGAGTGCACTTTCTCTTGATACGATGGAGCTGTTAGAGGATGAGGATGTAGATCTGCCGGAGGAGATGGAGGTATCGTTTGATGCAACAGATTTTAAGCTTGATTTTACGGCAACGTTGTATTCCAATGGAATCCTGGAGGAGGACGATTTTGATGATATTACCGATAAGCTGGATGAACTTGCAGATGCATCCGGTGATACTGCAGATCTGAAAGAAAAGATCGGGAAACTCAAAAACGGTGGCGCGAAGCTGCGCGATGGAGCAGACTCCTTAAGCACCGGACTCTCCCAGTTAAATGATGCGTTAGCCCGGATGGCTGCAGCAGATCCGGAAGGGTATGCTGCACTTTCAGCACAGGTGTCCAAGTTAACTGAAGGAAGTAAGTCCCTGTCTGCGGGAATCAGCACCTACACATCCGGTGTGGATCAGGCATGTGAAAGCATCGATGAAAGCACCTCTTCCGATGGAGAGGATACGGATTATGAAACAAAAGCGGAAGAACTCCGTACCTTATCAGCTAAGCTTAAGGCCATGAAAACGGCAGATCGGCAATACAACAATTTCAGCGGTCTGGAGGACGGAAAAACAGGTGGCGTTTCCTTTATTATTGAAACCGGGGAAATCAGCGCGGATACGGAAAGCAATTAGACAGGATTAGTGGTACATCGGAAGCAGGTAGAACCGATCGAAAAACAGAATAATAATGAATGGAAAGAACCATAGGAGATTAGACCATAGGAGATTATTGGAAACTTCTCTATATTTTGGGGGAAAGCTGCCGATATACTTAATAACAGTTTAATGTGTCAAAACGGATTTTGACGATCACAAATTCACTCAGGGAGGAGAGAAGCGTATGAACACAGTACAGTCAGACAGCTATGCAGCAAGTGCGTATGCACAGAACACCACCAAAACACAAAAAGAAGAAACCGGTGCCACCAGGCAGTCATCCCAGACGAAGAACTATGGAAAGACGATTGGGGAGCCGAAGCTTTCCGATGAAGCTGCGAAATATTATGACCAGCTCAAGAGCAAATTCGGCAATATGGACTTCATTCTTGTCAGCAAGGACATGAAGGAACAGGCAAAAGCGATGGCATCAAGCTTTGCAAACCCCAATAAGATGGTAGTTTTAATCGATGAAGAGAAGCTTGAAAGAATGGCAACCGATGAAGCCTTCCGTAATAAATACGAAGGTATTATTGCCAATGCGAAGAGTGGCTTAAGCCAGCTGAAGCAGAGTATCGGAAGCAGCCAGCAGGTGAAGGGTTATGGAATGCTGTTGAATGATGGCGGTAATGCATCATTCTTTGCAGTAATTGACAAGTCCCTTGCTGCACAGAGGGAGCGCATTGAGAAGAAGTCTGCCGAGAAGAAGGAAGCAGCAAAGGCCGATGCCAGGAAGCAGGAGAAGAAGAAAGCGGAGGAAAAACGGAAGGAAGCTGCCAGTGAGAAAGCGGATAAAACCCGGGAGGAAACCGGCAGGACATACCGTGATACCTTAAAGGAATACGGAATTGAAGAAGATGATGATACCATTATTATCACAGCGTCTTCCGCAGAGGAGCTGAAACGTCTGGTAAATGACTATTTCTACAACCAACGCAGCAATCAGGTGATGACACCACAGGAAAAAATGGTAGGCCAGAACATGGACTTCCGTTTATAAGCAGGAGAAGCAGTAACATGGAAGAGACACGTATTACTACGAAAGAAATACAGAAAACGCAGGAGCTCATTGATTTTATCAAAAAAAGTCCAAGCTGTTATCATGTGATTCACAACATCGCAGCAGAGCTTGAAGAGGCCGGCTACGAGCAGCTGAATGAGGCAAAGGAATGGACACTTCATAAGGGTGGCAGATATTTTGTTACCCGCAACCAGTCTTCCCTGATTGCCTTTACGCTTCCGGAAGACACTATGGGAGGCTTTTTAATCTGTGCATCCCACAGCGATTCCCCGACCTTTAAGCTGAAGAGCAATTACGAAATGACGGTTGATGACCGTTATCTGAAGCTGAATGTGGAAAAGTACGGTGGAATGATCTGCTCCACATGGCTGGATCGTCCGCTTTCCGTTGCGGGACGTGTGGTCGTGAACCGGGGGGACGGTATTGAGAGTGTGCTGGTGAATCTGGATCGGGATCTGTGTCTGATTCCGAATCTTGCCATTCATATGAACCGTCAGATCAACGAAGGCTATGCCTACAATGCACAGAAGGATATGCTGCCCCTGCTTGGCGAAGGGATAGCAAAAGGGAAGCTTAAGGAGCTGCTGGCAGAAGCGGCAGGTGTAGAAGAGGAGGCTCTTTTAGGCTATGATCTTTTCCTTTATTTAAGGGAAGACGGACGCATCTGGGGAGCAGAACAGGAGTTTTATTCAAGCCCTAAGATCGATGACCTGCAATGTGCGTTTGCCTCGAAGGAAGCCTTTTTACAGGCGGAGAATACCGGAATGAGTAAGGTGCTTGCCATTTTTGATAATGAAGAGGTCGGAAGTGGTACGAAGCAGGGAGCAAAGTCTACATTTCTGTCAGATGTCCTTGCAAGAATTCAGGAGGGCCTTTCCCTTACTAAAGGAGAGAGTATCCGCCAGATAGCTTCGAGCATGATGCTCTCGGCAGACAATGGACATGCCCTGCATCCGAACCATACCGATAAGGCAGATCCAACCAATGCGCCGCGTCTTAACGGTGGTGTGCTGATCAAATATAATGCCAACCAGAAGTATACGACAGACGGCATTGCAGAGGCATTATTTAAGAAGATCTTACAGAAAGCGGCGATCCCGTATCAGGAATATACGAACCGGAGCGATATGGCAGGAGGCTCTACACTTGGAAATCTGTCCAACGAGAAAATTTCGTTAAATACCGTGGATATGGGAGCCGCCCAGCTTGCCATGCATTCCGCTTATGAAACAGGAGGAACGAAGGATACGCTTTCCCTTGTGGATGGAATCCGTATCTTTTACGAAAGCAGAATTCAAATGGAAGAAGATGGCAGATATCGTTGTTACTAAAAAGATGTAACGGTCAGCCCTGCCCATTCATAAGCTGCCGGATTGTATGGATTGGCTGATAAATATACGTGTTTTCCGGCATGGCTGAACTGTTACAAAAAGATTGCAATAACATATGGTTTTTGATAGAATAGGACTGGTCAGAAAGTTGATCAGTTCTTATTTGGTAACTATTCAGTATAGGTCGAAGCATTTACTGCCAAGACCGTAAGAAAATGATT
>OLSX01002655.1_pt1 | contig 15469 bp, 8 predicted proteins | sample 1673141 | NCBI WGS metagenome assembly OLSX01 (sample SAMEA3136759, study PRJEB25190) | human gut metagenome | biome: human gut; feature: human-associated habitat; material: faeces | place: Austria | collected 2013
TTGAATAAGAAGAAAGAATAATGATGAAGGTTTCAGTTGTAATCTTGAATTGGAACGGGTGCGATATGCTTCGTACTTTTCTTCCGTCCGTCGTCCGCAGGCATTCAGATTGCCGTAGCCTCCAACAAATATCAGGCCGCTACCGAGAAACTGGTTGCCCACTACTTTCCGGAAATTCATTTCACTGCCGTTTTCGGCCAACGGGAAGGAGTAAATGTCAAACCTGATCCAACAATCGTTTTTGATATATTAAAACTTGCCGATGTACGAAAAGAAGATGTTCTTTATGTAGGTGATTCCGGTGTAGACATGCAAACAGCAGCCAATGCCGGTGTAACCGCTTGCGGAGTGACATGGGGATTCCGACCACGCACGGAACTAGAAGAATTTAATCCGGCATATATGACAGATGTGGCCGAAAAAATAAAAAAAATGGTCTTTTAACGATGATATCCTTACAAGAATAATTATGATTCGGCAAGTAAAACTTCAATAGTCTCAATAAGTTCTCTTGCCGGAGCTTTTATCGTACTGATTTGTAAACTTCCAAAATTGGCGTATTGACTAGCATGGCTCTTTCCCATACCTTCGTGCTAAACTTAAAACTTGAAAGATTATGTTTAGCGAAAAAGACTTTGAAAGACTGTGGTTCCTATACAAAACCGAGGGTGAGCCCAAAGGGGTTTCCATCAACTCATTCTGCATTAGCAACAATATTCCATACACGGCATTCTATGACTGGTTCAAGAAGACACAAAAGAAGGTTGTACCTGTAGAAGTGGAAGGAATTCCGGAAGAGTTGATTCGGACAGGCAATGAAGAACGGCAGGATGTTGCTAAAGACAAGCCCAAACGTACAACTCCCCATAAAGGAAGCATCATGGTGACGATAAAAACACGTGAGGGCTTGTGCATTCAGAAGAAAGGCTTAGACTATCAGGGGCTGAAAACGCTGGTAGAGAAACTGGAGGGCTTATGCTGAGCATCAACGGTCTTCACAACTTCTACTACCTTCCTGAGCTTCATGATATGAGATGCAAGGCTCAGCGTATATGTGAGATAATCCGCGGCAGGTACCACCGTGACCCGATGAACGGCGATGTTTACATGTTCATGTCTAAAGACCAGCGCAAGGTTCGCATGATACACTATGAGCGCAATGCCTATTATCTTCATGAGAAGTCCTTCATAAAGGGCTACAGGTTCATGAGGATAGAGCGCAAGGATGACGTGACAGTGTATAAGATAGACTGGAAAGACCTGGTCACGATACTTGAAACTCCGGTAATAACGAGCATAAGAATTTAATGATAAAACTCTGAATATCAGCAATAAAAGCTCTCTAAATATTTGCGTATCTCACTGAAAATGAGTATCTTTACATAAAATTTAGAGAACATGGAAACAGAGGAACTCATAGAACACATACTCAGGCAGAAGCATCTTGAAGAGATGATGAACAGGCCTGAAAAGGAGCATACACCCCTTGAAGGTATGGATAATGAGCAGATAAAGAGGTTCGCCCTGTTCCTGTTTGAAGAGAATCAGAACAAGAGCAAGCAGCTTGATGAAATGATAGCACGACTTGATGAAATAGGAAAAGACCTGAAGGACGCCAACCGTAAGATTGATTCCCTTACAAATGCCCTGCTTAAGGCAAACAGCAAGGCAGAGAAGGCAGCCATTGAATGCAAGCTCCGCGACAAGGAATACAAAAAGCTTGAGAAAAAGCATAACGCCCTTGTCGAGCGTCTTTCACTTATGAATAACCAGACTTACGCTTCATCCAAAAGCCTTAAAGGCATTGACCGCAAAAAGGTCGTAAAAGGAAAGCATGACGACAAGGATGACTTTGACGGTACTCCTACTGCTCCGGCTGGTGAAGTTCCACAGTCAGAGCCTTCCGCATCATGCGACACGCAGGATACTCCGGCCACTCCTCATTCCAAGGAAAGACCGTATAGAAAAGGAATGAGATACAACAAGAACTGTGTAGGCACCCCGATAATACACAAGTCCGATTATACAATGCTTCCTGAGGGGTCTGTAGTGATATCATCAAGCTATCGTAAAATAAGAAATATCGTGAGCCATATTGAGGAACATCACTTTGAAGTGCTTAAGGTAAAGCATGCCGACGGCAGGATTGAAAGCATGTTCCTTCCCATGAAAGATGACGCCCGGGCTGACGTCTACAATGAGATTGTACCGGGTACAAGCATTACGGCAAACATGCTCTCGTATCTTATGTTCAACCGCTTCCAGATGTCAACGCCAGCATACAGGGAAGCTAAAAACCGTCTGTCGGATATGGACTGGAACACTTCTGTCCAGAACCTGCTGAACTGGGCCGACAAAGGTGCAATGCAACTCAATAAGCTGATACCTGCCCTCAAGAAAATTGCCCTTCAGGACGGTGCGAACGTGAATGTGGACGAGACATGGCTTCGTTACCACGCTTACAATAAGAAACGCAAGACCTATATGTGGTGTCTGGTAAACAGGAAAGCCCGTATTGTCATCTTCTTTTATGAGGACACAACGGACGATGAAGGTTTGCAGAAACATGGAGGAAGGAGCAGAAATGTGTTGAAGGAGTTCCTTGGTGATGCAAAAATCAAATCACTGCAGAGTGACGGTTATAACGTATATATGTATCTTGACAACGAACTTATGGATATAGAGCATCTCTGTTGTCTGGCTCATGCAAGGGCTAAGTTCAAGTATGCCTTCGACCAGGGAAGCCTGCAGGCAAGAATCTTCCTTGAGCTGATAGGAAAGTTATACGGCATGGAAGATACTTACCGCCGGGAAAAACTTACCGCAGACGAGATTTACCACAGAAGAAACAGTAAGGAAACGACGGAAATCATTGATAAGATAAGGACGGAACTTTATGATCTGCTTGCAAATCCGGATGAGAGCCGAAGTGAACTTATGGGCAAGGCCCTTAAGTATCTGAAGAACTTCTGGAATCAGATCTTCGCCTACAGAAACGATGGAGAATACTCAATAGACAATATGGCGGCTGAAAGAGCGATAAGACCAATCACTGTCCAAAGAAAGAACAGCCTGTTCTTCGGAAGCGTGAAAGGAATACAGAACTCCGCAATCTATAATACCTTTATAGAAACCTGCAAACAGGCAGGAGTCTCCTTCAGGGATTACTTCTGCAAGCTGCTCAGAGAATTAAAAAAGGGAAGAACGGATTACGAAAACCTTCTTCCCATGACAATATGCAAATAATAATCGTTAAATTTGTGGACTCTTTTTTAGACGGGTGCCTGCTGGCGCCCGTCTAAAAGGGGGTACCCTAAAATTGGAAACTTACTGACAAATTAAATAGCTTAATTTAATTTGAGTCAGGAAAATACAGTGAGTACAAAACAGAATGTTTTTCGTCTTATCTATAAGTAAAAATATAGATTAGAATGAAAAGCCGACTGAAACAACAAATATTTGCATTCTTTTTATTGGCATGTACTGCTATATCTCCTGCCAATGCTTTGCAAACACATTCACTTCGTGAACTATTTCAGAATCCATCGGATGAAGCAAAGCCTTGGACTTTTTGGTACTGGATGTTTGGTGCTGTATCCAAAGAAGGTATTACTGCTGATCTGGAAGCAATGAAGCACGCCGGATTGGGAGGAACTTACCTGATGCCAATCAAAGGCGTCAAAGAAGGACCGCAATACAAAGGTAAAGCGCAACAGTTAACTCCCGAATGGTGGGAAATGGTACGTTTTAGCATGGAAGAAGCCGATCGTTTAGGGTTAAAGTTGGGGATGCATATTTGTGATGGTTTTGCATTGGCAGGCGGTCCCTGGATGACTCCGAAAGAATCGATGCAGAAAGTAGTCTGGAGTGATACAATCGTCGACGGTGGCAAAATCAAAGAATTGTATTTGCCACAACCAGAAGCTTATGAAGGATTTTATGAAGATATCTCCTTATTTGCCCTACCTGTAAAAGAGGAAGTGGCAGATGTCATGCCGGCTAAAATTACTTGTACCAATATCGCTACAGGAGATCATATCGACGCCAAGAAAACCGTAAACATGGATGATGCCGGAGTAATCCGTTCATCTTATTCTTGCTATATTCAATATGAATACAAACAGCCTTTTACTTGCCGCAATATTGAAATTATTCTAAGTGGTAATAATTATCAGGCACACCGTCTGAAAGTAATGGCAAGTGATGATGGAACGAACTATCGTCTGGTGAAGCAACTCGTTCCTGCACGTCAGGGATGGCAGAATACAGATGAAAATTCCACCCATACAATACCTGCCACAACCGCCCGCTATTTCCGCTTTTACTGGACACCTGAAGGTAGCGAACCGGGAAGCGAGGATATGGATGCAGCCAAATGGAAGCCAAACTTGAAAATCAAGGAACTGCGCCTTCATCAGGAAGCCCGGTTGGACCAATGGGAAGGTAAAGCCGGACTGGTATGGCGTGTCGCTTCTTCGACAAAGGAAGAAGAAGTAGGAGAGAAGGACTGCTATACCCTTTCACAGATTCTTAATCTGACGGACCAATTTAAAAACAATTCGAAGAGCAATTTTAAAGAAAGAACATTAACTGCAACTCTTCCTAAAGGTAAGTGGAAAATACTCCGCATGGGACATACCGCCACCGGACATACCAACGCCACCGGCGGAGGGGGAAAAGGGCTGGAATGCGACAAGTTTAATCCTGTGACAGTCCGCAAGCAGTTCGACAACTGGTTTGCACAAGCTTTCGTAAAGACAAATCCGGAGGTTGCACGCCGTGTATTAAAATACATGCATGTGGATAGCTGGGAATGCGGGAGCCAGAACTGGAGTGAGACTTTTGCTGCCGAGTTCAAAAAACGCCGTGGATATGATTTAATGCCTTACTTGCCACTACTAGCAGGCATCCCGATGGAAAGTGCCGAACGAAGTGAGAAGATTCTACATGATGTCCGCACAACGATAGCGGAACTTGTTGTAGATGTTTTCTATCAGGTATTGGCCGATTGCGCCAAAGAATATGATTGCCAGTTTTCTGCCGAATGTGTAGCACCTACCATGGTCAGTGACGGCTTGCTGCATTACCAGAAAGTAGACCTTCCTATGGGTGAATTTTGGCTGAATAGTCCTACTCATGATAAACCGAATGATATGCTGGATGCTATCAGCGGAGCGCATATCTATGGCAAGAATATTATTCAGGCGGAAGGTTTCACGGAAGTACGCGGAACTTGGGACGAACATCCGGCAATGTTGAAAGCGTTACTGGACCGTAACTATGCTTTAGGCATCAACCGCCTTTTCTTCCATGTATATGTTCATAATCCTTGGTTAGACCGCAAACCGGGTATGACTCTGGATGGCATCGGCCTTTTCTTCCAACGTGACCAAACATGGTGGAACAAGGGGGCAAAAGCATTCTGTGGCTACATAACCCGTTGCCAGTCGTTATTGCAGTACGGTCATCCTGTAACAGATATTGCTGTCTTTACGGGTGAAGAAATTCCAAGACGTTCAGTATTGCCGGAACGTTTAGTGCCGTCTCTTCCGGGAATTTATGGTGCCGAACGTGTGGAAAGCGAACGTATTCGTTTGGCGAACGAAGGACAGCCCTTACGTGTGCGCCCGGTAGGCGTAACACATTCTGCAAATATGGCCGACCCTGAAAAGTGGGTAAATCCACTCCGTGGATATGCTTATGATAGCTTTAATAAAGATGCGTTACTCCGTTTGGCAAAAGCTGAAAACGGTAGAATGACGTTGCCCGGTGGAGCCAGTTATAAAGTTTTGGTATTACCTCTTCCCCGCCCAATGAATCCGGAACCTGTATTATCTCCGGAAGTACAGAAAAAGGTCAATGAATTTAAAGAGGCAGGTGTGTTGATCCCTTCTCTTCCTTATATGGAGGATGATTTCTCTGCATATGGATTGGAACGTGATATGATTGTACCGAAAGATATTGCATGGACACATCGACGCGGTGAACTCGGCGACATTTATTTCATTGCCAATCAGCAGGAAGAAACACGTACATTTACTGCAAGCATGCGCATCGACAGAAAACCGGAATGTTGGAATCCGGTAACGGGTGAAATGAATATCCACCCTGTTTATCAGATAAAAGGTAATCGGACGGAAGTAACCCTTACATTGGCTCCTAATGAATCTGTATTCATAGTATATCCCATAGGGAAAGCCAATGAAGGCAAAGGAAAGGAAGATATTCTGCAAAAAGTACAAAAGAGTAAAAATAGCCCGGCAAAAGAGTTGCTAAATATAAGTTTGGATGCAGAAGAATACACCGTAACATTTGTCGCTAACGGTCAAACAGTTACCCGAAAAGCCCTTTTCGATTGGAGTAAAGAAGATAACGAGCGGATTCGTTATTATTCCGGAACCGCTATCTATAAAACCACTTTCCCTTGGAAGTACAAAGGGCAGAAAGACCGACAGGTGTATTTGCATTTGGGAACAGTTTACAATCTGGCTACAGTTCGTGTGAATGGAATAGACTGCGGTACGGTCTGGACAGCTCCCTACCGGGCTGACATTACAGCAGCCTTGAAAAAGGGAACAAATGAGCTTGAAATCGAAGTAACAAACACATGGGCAAATGCACTGAAAGGGGCAGATGAAGGGAAAGTACCCTTTGAAGGCATCTGGACAAATGCGAAATACCGGAAACAGGAGAATACATTACTTCCGGGCGGATTGCTTGGTCCACTATATTTGAAACAGAGTAATTAAGTAATTAATATAACAACATAATAATGAGAAGTTCAAGATTCAAAATAAGCATTCTATTGACCGGTTTTCTGCTGGCTATATGCTTATCAACACGTGCAGAAGTAAAGTTGCCTGCTATTTTCTCTGACGGTATGGTAATGCAACAAAAGACAAACGCTAACCTTTGGGGAACAGCCACTCCCAACAAGAATGTAACCATAACTACCAGCTGGGACGGAAAACAATATGTAGCAACAGCAGACAAGAACGGGGCATGGAAGCTGGCAGTCTCCACTCCGGAAGCCGGTGGCCCTTATACTGTAACCTTTGACGATGGAAGCCTTAAAACACTAAATAATATTCTGATAGGCGAATTATGGCTATGTTCCGGTCAGAGCAATATGGAAATGCCGATGAAAGGCTTTAAAAACCAACCTGTAGAGAATGCCAACATGGATATTCTCCACAGCAAGAATAGTAATATCCGCCTGTTTACAGTAAAACGTACTTCCACCATGATTCCTCAGAATGATGTAGTCGGTTCATGGAAAGAAGCAGCTCCTGTCAGTGTCCGTGATTTTAGTGCGACAGCCTATTATTTCGGAAGATTAATCAATGAAATTTTAGAAGTCCCGGTAGGGCTGGTAGTAGCTGCTTGGGGTGGTTCTGCCTGCGAAGCATGGATGACTGCCGATTGGTTGAAAGCGTTCCCGGATGCAAAGATACCTCAATCGGAAGCAGATATAAAATCCAAAAACCGTACTCCGACTGTGTTATATAATGGCATGTTGCATCCACTGATCGGTATGACAATGAAAGGAGTGGTCTGGTATCAGGGAGAAGATAACTGGAATCGTGCCCATACCTATTCGGATATGTTTACTACATTGATTAACGGTTGGCGTGCCGAATGGAAACAAGGCGATTTTCCTTTCTACTACTGTCAGATAGCTCCATATGACTATAGTATCATCACGGAAAAAGGCAAAGAAGTGATAAATTCAGCCTATCTGCGTGAAGCGCAGGCGCAAGTGGAACATCGTGTATCTAACAGCGGCATGGCTGTACTGCTGGATGCAGGAATGGAGAAAGGGATTCATCCCGCAAAGAAACAGATTGCCGGAGAACGTCTGGCACTTCTTGCACTGACAAAGACATATGGTGTGGAAGGGGTGAACGGAGAAAGTCCTTATTATAAAAGTATTGAAATCAAAAACGATACCATAGTCGTTAGTTTCGAACGTGCAAATATGTGGATCAGTGGCAAGAACTGCTTTGAATCGAAAAACTTCCGGATAGCAGGCGAAGATAAAATATTCTATCCGGCTAAAGCATGGATTGAACGCAGCAAGATACTTGTAAAAAGTGATAAAGTCCCGCATCCGGTAGCTGTCCGTTATGGATTCGAGAATTATGTGGAAGGAGATGTATATTGTGACGGTCTGCCGTTAGGGTCTTTTCGTTCAGACGATTGGTACATTCCCGAATATAAAAAAGATTAGCTATGAGCTGAATTTGACGAATAGAATATGAATCGATTTTATCTGATTATAATAATGGTATTTGTTGGCGTGTCGGCTTTTTGTAGCCAGCATGCCAATGTCGTTTGGAACACTCCTAGTCGAAATTCCTCCGAATCTATGCCTTGCGGTGGCGGTGATATCGGCATGAATATATGGGTGGAAGAAGGTGATCTGCTGTTTTATGTAAGCCGTAGCGGTACATTCGACGAAAACAACTGCCAACTGAAACAAGGACGTTTTCGGATTCGTCTGTCTCCCAATCCTTTGAAAGATGCAAAAGATTTCCGTCAGGAGCTAAAACTAAAAGATGGGTACGTAGAAGTATCAGCAGGAGGTACACGGATACAGTTGTGGGCAGATATTTTTCATCCGGTAGTTCATGTGGAAATAACCAATGCACAACCTTTGCAAACAAAAGTCTCTTATGAGAACTGGCGATATAAGGAACGAATGATCAGAAAAGGAGAGGGGCAACAATGCTCTTACAAATGGGCACCTCCGAAAGGAACTGTTACCAACGCCGACTTTGTTTCTTTATCTTCCAAAAAGGAATTACCCGGAATGACGGAAGAGAGAAACTTGCTTCTATTCTATCACCGGAATCCCGAACAAACCGTTTTTGACATTGCTGTGGCCCAACAAGGAATGGAAAATGTGGAATCTCAAATGATGAATCCTTTAAAGGACCTAACTTTCGGTGGTTATCTTTTTGGAAATAATTTGGAATTTACGGATACAACAGACAGTATCTATGCCGGTACAGATTACCGTGCTTGGAACTTCCACTCTTCAAAGGCTTCTCGGAAAGAACAATTTTGCATCGTTCTGCACACAGACCAGACGGAAACGGTCGATCAATGGGAACAAGGCTTAAAAACTACTTTGCAAAGGATTGCCCCACAGGGAAAGATATCATCAAAAATTGTATCACAAGACAAAAAGCAGACCCGCGCATGGTGGAACTCCTTCTGGCAACGCAGCTTTATTGAAGCAATCGGAGAAGCAGAAAATAAGGATGGCAACGATGTAGAAGAAATCACCCGAAACTACACTCTTTTCCGCTATATGCTGGGCTGCAATGCCTACGGCAGTGTCCCTACCAAGTTCAACGGTGGATTATTCACCTTCGATCCTTGCCATATAGACGATAAACAGGCATTCACCCCTGATTACCGGAAATGGGGAGGAGGTACGATGACAGCACAGAATCAGCGACTTGTATACTGGCCGATGTTAAAAAGCGGAGACTTCGATATGATGCCCTCCCAATTCAATTTTTACAACCGGATACTAAAAAATGCAGAACTTCGTAGCCAAGTGTATTGGCAGCATGACGGAGCATGTTTCTGCGAACAAATAGAAAACTTTGGCTTGCCCAATCCTGCGGAGTATGGCTTCAAACGTCCGGAATGGTTTGACAAGGGATTGGAATATAATGCTTGGTTAGAGTATGAGTGGGATACCATACTTGAATTTTGCCAAATGATACTGGAAACCAAAAATTATGCAAATGCAGACATTACTCCGTATTTACCCTTAATTGAAAGTTCGCTGACATTTTTCGATGAACATTATCGGCAGCTTGCTTCCCGTCGAGGACGGAAAGCGTTGGACGGCAACGGACATCTGATCCTGTTTCCGGGTTCTGCCTGCGAAACGTATAAGATGACCAACAATGCCAGCAGTACAATCGCCGCTTTGCGGACCGTACTGGAAAACTATGGAAAGAAAAATGAAATGCTGAAAACAATTCCTCCAATTCCATTGCGATACATAGAGGTCAAGGATTCCTTGAATCCCACAGCACCTCCCGAACTGAAACAAACGATTTCTCCTGCTGTAAGCTGGGAACGAATCAACAACATAGAGACTCCGCAACTGTATCCCGTATTTCCCTGGCGCATTTATGGAGTAGGAAAAGAGAATCTGGAATTAGCCCGCAATACTTATTTCTATGATCCGGAGGCTATTAACTTTCGCTCTCATATCGGATGGAAACAAGATAATATTTGGGCAGCCTGTCTGGGATTGACCGAAGAAGCCAAAAGGCTATCTCTCGCCAAACTCTCAAACGGGCCACATCGCTTTCCTGCCTTTTGGGGACCGGGATATGACTGGACACCCGATCACAACTGGGGAGGTAGCGGTATGATAGGACTTCAAGAAATGCTATTACAGACTAACGGTAATCAAATACTCCTTTTCCCCGCATGGCCCAAAGAATGGGATATACATTTCAAACTTTATGCACCGGGTGAAACGACAGTAGAAGCAACCTTAAAGGATGGAAAAGTGACAGAACTGAAAGTATCACCGGAAAGTAGAAAGAAAGATATCATTATAATGATTGAGAAATAGAAAAAACAGGGCTGCGATTTCCAGAATATGATTACGCGAAGTAAAACCGTGAAATCTGTGCCTTTAAACATAGATAAACAATTAAATTATGAATAAAAAACTGTTTCCAATTTTATCAGCTTTTCTGTTGCTATTCTCACTGATAGAGAAAGGACAGGCAACAGAAACCTACCGTCCCGAAACATCGGTTGCCGGATTCATCCAGCTTCCCGGTAGCGGGCGACAAGTGTATAATTTCAATCCGGGATGGAGATTTTTCAAAGGAGACATTCATGGCGCGGAATCCGTCGACTTTGACGACCGTTCGTGGACGATTGTTTCCACTCCTCATACGGTAGAGTTGATGCCTGCCGAAGCTAGCGGATGCCGCAATTATCAAGGCCCCGCCTGGTATCGCAAACATTTCGTACTCCCTGCAGAAACCAAAGGTAAATGGGTACTGATCCATTTTGAGGCAGCTATGGGAAAACAAGTTCTTTACCTGAATGGAAAGCGTATTCAAGAGCATGTTGGTGGTTATCTCCCTTTTACTTTGGATCTGACAACCAATGGTATACAAGCAGGAGATTCTTGTCTGCTTGCCATTTTCGTCGACAATAGCAATGACAAATCCTTTCCTCCCGGTAAACCCCAATACACCTTGGATTTCGCCTATCATGGCGGCATCTACCGTGATGTGTGGATGATAGCCAAATCGCCGGTATCCATTACCGATCCACTTGACTCCCAAACCGTTGCAGGAGGCGGAGTATTTGTTCATTTCGACAAGATCAGCGAAAAGAGTGCACAAGTCTACGTAAATACAGAATTGCAAAATGATAATCAACATACCGAAACCGTTACTGTAGAAACAACCCTGACAGATGCTGATGGAAAGGTAATTAAACGAACTTCCGGCAAACTTTCTCTGAAATCGGGAGAAAAGAAAATAATCCGGCAACAGATAGAGGTAAAAAGCCCTAAGCTTTGGTCACCGGATGCACCTTATTTATATAAAGTCCAGTCGCGCATTAAAAAGGGCAATCAGTCTATTGATGGAGGCATTACACGTATCGGTATCCGTTTGGCGGAATTTCGTGGCAAAGATGGTTTTTGGCTGAACGGAAAACCTTTCGTTCAGCTGGTAGGAGCCAACCGCCATCAGGACTTCGCTTATGTAGGCAATGCTCTGCCTAATTCTCAGCAATGGCGGGATGCTAAACGTCTGCGAGATGCCGGTTGCACTATTATTCGGGTGGCACACTACCCCCAAGATCCTTCCTTTATGGATGCCTGCGATGAACTCGGAATGTTCGTTATCGTAGCTACTCCGGGATGGCAATACTGGAACAAGGATGTGAAATTCGGAGAATTGGTTCATCAAAATACCCGCGAAATGATCCGTCGTGACCGTAATCACCCGTCTGTCTTGATGTGGGAACCTATTCTGAATGAAACCCGCTATCCGCTCGATTTTGCCTTGAAAGCGCTCGAAATAACCAAAGAAGAATTTCCTTATCCGGGACGTCCCGTGGCTGCTGCCGATGTACATTCAGCTGGTGTGAAGGAGCATTACGATGTCGTTTACGGTTGGCCGGGAGACGATGAAAAGGCAGATAAACCGGAACAATGTATCTTTACCCGTGAATTTGGAGAAAATGTGGACGATTGGTACGCCCATAACAACAATAACCGTGCAAGCCGTAGTTGGGGCGAACGTCCGCTGCTGATACAGGCACTTTCCCTAGCTAAAAGTTATGATGAGATGTACCGTACTACCGGCCAGTTTATCGGTGGTACACAATGGCATCCGTTCGATCATCAGCGTGGCTATCATCCTGATCCTTATTGGGGAGGGATATACGATGCCTTCCGCCAAAAGAAATATGCTTACGAAATGTTCCGTAGCCAATCACCCGCCAGCCTTCGGCATCCGTTGGCAGAATGTGGTCCAATGGTATTCATCGCTCACGAAATGTCACAGTTTTCTGACAAAGATGTAGTGATATTCAGCAACTGCGACTCGATCCGTCTTTCTATTTATGACGGAACAAAATCATGGACCCAACCTGTAGTACATGCCAAAGGGCATATGCCGAATGCTCCTGTTGTCTTTGAAAATGTATGGGATTTCTGGGAAGCACGCGGATATAGCTATACACAAAAGAACTGGCAAAAAGTGAACATGGTTGCCGAAGGAATCATCGACGGAAAAGTGGTATGCACTCAAAAGAAAATGCCTTCCCGACGTTCCACCAAACTACGTCTTTATGTAGATACTCAAAAAGTGAACCTGGTAGCTGACGGCTCCGACTTTATCGTCGTAGTTGCTGAAGTAACCGATGATAGTGGAAATGTGCGCCGTCTGGCAAAAGAGAATATCGTTTTCACGGTAGAAGGTGAAGGAGAAATCATAGGAGATAGGTCTATAAATGCCAACCCGCGAACTGTTGAATTCGGAACAGCTCCTGTGTTGGTACGCTCAACAAGTAAAGCAGGTAAGATTCGAATCAAAGCACATGTACAGTTTGAAGGAACACATGCACCAACTCCTGCTGAAATAGAATTTGAGAGTGTAGATCCGGAATTTCCTTCGTGTTATATAGAGCAACGTATGGTTCCTAAGAGTAACGTGAATCCTGTGAATAATACCCGGAAAACAGTTTTGACGGAAGAAGAAAAACGGCATTTACTAATGGAAGTAGAGAAACAACAGACCGAATTTGGTGTTAATTCTGAAAAATGATGTGGAAATATGGATTGATTTAATAAAAAAGATTTTTATCTTTGAATTCCATTTTCCTCGTTAATCTATGCAAAGAATGAAAAAAATATTGTTATTTACCTTCATATGGTTGAATATTTGCGTCTCTGTATGGTCTGTTCCTAACGCGATAGTAGAACATTATACAGTGGACCAGGGGTTACCGAATAATATTGTGAATTGTACAGTAAAAGGAAAAGATGGTTTTATCTGGTTCGGTACTTGGTATGGCCTTTGCAGCTTTGACGGGGTGAAGGTGAAAACATACAACAATAAAGGTGAGTCAAATTCGGATATTCCTCCTAAAAAGATACAACGGATTGTTGAAGATAAAAACGGTTATTTATGGATAAAGACAGTAGATCGTAAGTTGTATGTGTTTGATAAGGTGAGAGAAACATTTCATGCCGTGTATGATGATATGAAAGACTATTTGGAAAACATCCAAGTAATTAAAGTTCAAAAAACAGAAGATGGCAGAATCTTATTGTTGACGAAAGATAAAAGTTTGTTACTTGCTTGTACCGATATTCATGGTAAAATAGGGATTCAATTGTTACATGATTCACGGCAGGATGTCAATGTTTATGATATGCGATTGAAGCATGATCTTTTTTGTGAAACCCAACAGCATCTGAGCTGGATCGGGATGGATTATAAGATTTTATTTTATGATAAAGGAAAGGAATTGAAAGAGAAGCCTGCCGATTTTATCACTAAAAAGATATTAACTGCCGATAAAGATGCTTTTACATGTGCTTTCAATGCTGATCATTTGTTGTGGTTAGGTAATAAATATGGAGAAATATATTGCATCAATCCTCAGACGGGGATGGTTAATAAGTATGTTTTACCTGGTATAACTTCTCCTATACGAAACATATTGGTCACAAAAGCAGGGAATGTTTATCTAAGCACTGACGGACAAGGAATTTATGAATACAATCTTGGATACAAATCATTAAATAAACTTTCTTTGGGAATAGAGAAAGGGGGAATTACTCATTCTTTTGTCGATAGGTATGATAAGGTTTGGTTTGTCATAGGAGAAAAATCTTTGATTTATTATGATCCGTTAAATAAGTCCAAGCGGAACTATTCGTTTCCCCGTGAAGGAAATATTTGCGATTTTAATGTACAGGATGCTGGTGAACAGGGTGTTTTCTTTTTGACTCCTTCCGGTGAAATTTTGGTTTTTGATAGAGATTCTTTCGAAATGCATCGTTTGAATCAGATGAAACCTTTTTCGAATGATTTTCCAAATCAATTGTTTTTAAATCAGTTATTGGATGAGGATGGGGTACTTTGGCTCGCTTCTACTACATTGGGGGTATACCGAATGAATTTTCCGAAAAAACAGTTTCGTTTACTCGACCTGCGTACTTTTTCAGCATCTCGTGCAATTTCTGATGATCTGATGGGGATTAGAGCTCTATTTCAGGCCAGTAACGGTGATATATGGGTCGGTACCCGTTGGCAAGAACTGTATCGTCTTGATAGTAATGGACATCTCAAACAAGTTTTTTCTTTAGGAAACGTGTACCATATAATGGAAGATAATAAGGGCAATTTATGGTTGTCTACGAAAGGTAACGGGTTGATAAAAGCAGAATTTGATATAAATTCTCCTCACGGAGTACGGTTTATATCTTATAAAAGTGATACGAATAATCCGTCTTCTATTAGTAGTAACGATGTGTATTGCACATTTCAGGATAGTAAAGGGCGAATATGGGTGGGATTGTTAGGAGGTGGATTGAATCTTCTTCGCGAAGAGGCGGATGGGGTGACATTTATCCATAAACATAATGGATTGAGAAAGTATCCTCCTTATGGTTTGTATATGGAAGTCCGCAATATGCTTGAAGATAATGAGGGACGCATATGGGTAGGTACAATGGATGGCTTGATGTCATTCGATTCAAATTTTGACAATCCCGAACAAATTGAATTTGAAACTTATAGGAAGGACAGTGCCAGTTCAAATGTAGCTGATAATGATATTTATGTTCTATTTAAAGATGCTACCGATCAAATTTGGGTGGGTGTATTTGGTGGAGGTGTAAATCGGTTGGTGAAATATGATAAAGAAACACACTCTCCTATATTTAAATCTT
>OLSX01002660.1_pt1 | contig 15454 bp, 11 predicted proteins | sample 1673141 | NCBI WGS metagenome assembly OLSX01 (sample SAMEA3136759, study PRJEB25190) | human gut metagenome | biome: human gut; feature: human-associated habitat; material: faeces | place: Austria | collected 2013
ATTAAGGAAGAAAAGACCAATAAAAATGCCGCTCGAAAAGGCTTTGAAATTGGTCGGACCTTTTGCGTTCTGTATATAAAACATTTGCGGTGGCGGTGTAAATGCGGCTGCCGCAGCCCTCCGTATCAATCGTTTTTGAGATTTTCAGGAATGATTGAACGGAGGAAAATAAATTGAAAAGTATTTTTTTAGTATGGAAAGATAAAAGCTGTAACGGGGAAAATCCCGAATGGATACATATGACCGCGAAAGAATTTTTTGAATTCAAGCAGAAGCCCGAAAACTAGGAAAGAAAATTTGTTCAGGTAGAGGATAAGAATTTGTCCTCAAAATACTCGGTAATTTTTATTGAGGCAAATAAGGAACTGTATAAAAAATGTAATGCCGAACACAGCGAAGATATGCGCAGAAAAGAGGAAAAGAAAAAATACCCGCGCAAATTTGTATCCTTGGACAAGCTGCGGGGCGATGACTCGGACACAGATAACCACGAAAGGTATTCGGATAACAGGTGGGAGGAAGAATATATATTGGATAAGCTCCAAGCGGAGGAACTGCATAAGGCGATAGAGCAGCTTACCGAAAAGGAAAAAAGGACCTTTGAGGTAATAGCGTTCGCCGTTTTGCAGGGTATCAGCGAAAGGGAAATGGCAGTATATTTGGGTATTCCTCAAAAGACCTTAAATTGCCGAAAACAAAAAATATTTAACAAACTCAAAAAATTTTTCGCTCAAAACAAGTAAAACCGTACTGTAATATAGTAGAGGGCAAAAAACAACCTCTGCGAACATTGAAAACAAAATAGTACAGCGCACCCTTTACCTTCCTTCTGCTGTCGGGCAACCGATAAGCCACTTGGACTCTGTTCAGACGGTACGGCGCATCCGTAACGAGGGCGATGACAGGCAGAAGAATTAAAGATACTTCCGTCACGAGAGATCGGGCGGCCTGCGGAGATCCCGGGGGTGGTGAGATTCCAATGAGGCAAAATGCATTGCCGGAGGGTACGTTCCCAGTGTTCGGGGCGTCGTGGACAAATACGGACGAAACAAACGATTGATACAATAATTATTTAAGGACGGTCGTGTTGCTTTATTTTCGGATTATTATATAATTTGCAAAATCGCATCCGACCGTCTTTTTTAAGCCGTAAAAAGGCGAAATGCAGACAAACGGATAAATATATAAATTTCGGCTTTTTGGGGCTTAAAAAACAAAATTATTCGGAGGGTTTTGAAATGGATAAAAGGGTAGAAAACAACACTTCTTTTGCTTACAGCGTAAACCTGCTGCGAATGCTTTTGAAAATGGACTTAATAACCGATGACGAATACGGTAAAATAGTTAAAATCAGCGCTGAGCATTACGGCACAGAGATAATATGTGTCTGAATTTTTAAATTTAAAGTTTTAGGAAAATTGTGCTGGAAGTATTCGTACTCTCGTGGTATTGTTGTGTTGCCGAAGGGTAAAAACAGCAAGGCAGCTTACTTGCGGAAAGGACAAGGAATATGAACATTACGGAAATTACAAGAGTCAAAAAGCAGATAAACGGACGGTCGCGATTAGCTCCGTATTGTCGGGTATCAAGCGACTCTGCCGATCAGCTTCATTCCTTTGCAGCACAAATAAGATATTACAGCGAGTACGCAAAGAACCACCCCGAATATGAGCTTGCAGATATTTACGCGGACGAGGGTATTACGGGAACAGAAATGAAAAAGCGTGATGAGCTTAACCGCCTTATAACCGATTGCAGGAAAGACAAGATTGACCGTGTTATCGTTAAATCGGTTTCAAGACTGGCTCGGAACACCGAGGAACTGCTTGTGCTGCTGCGATTGTTTAAGGATCTCGGCGTAAGCGTGTATTTTGAGGAGCAGGGCATAGATACAGAGAAACTTAATATGGAAATGATTGTAACATTCCCCGGTATGGCCGCACAGCAGGAAAGTGCGAACATATCGGGGAATATGCGTTGGAGCTACCAAAAACGAATGCAGTCGGGAGATTTCAACTGTACCTACCCCGCATATGGGTTTGAGCTTAAAAATGGGCATATGACTGTTAATGAAGACGAGGCGGCGGTTGTGCGCAGAATATTTGACCTGTACCTGCAAGGCTATGGTATTCAAAACATTGCCGAAATACTGAATAAGGACGGAGCGCCTCGGCGGTATGGTCACAGCAAATGGTACTATGGTACGGTTAGATATATCTTGACAAACGAACGTTATATAGGCGACGCGCTTCTGCAGAAAAAGTTTACCACAGATACATTGCCGTATAAAAGAAAGAGCAATAACGGTCAGAAACCTAAATACTATGTAGAAAACAGCAATCCTGCCATTGTCAACAGGGAAACATTTGAAGCTGTGCAGGAGCTTATGAAATCACGGAAAACAGAAGGCTGCAAAAGAACGGTATATCCGCTTACAGGAAAGCTGCGCTGCCCCGAATGCGGATTTGCATTCCGCCGACAGATAACAAGGAATATTCCGTATTGGATCTGCTCCGGCAGATCAACGGCAACTGCCGATTGCCAAAGCCATCGGGTAAAGGAAGACGCGGTGTATGAAACTTTTAATAAAATGATATTCAAGCTGAAATCCTATCGGTCTGAACTGCTCGGTACCCTTATACGCCAAATTGAAAACATGCAGGATCGCACAAATATAAGCAGGGAACGCATACGGCAAATAGATAGGGAAATAGCCGACTTGGGAGCAAGGAACATAGTTATTGCAAGACTGCACACAAGCGGCGTTTTAAATGCTGCCGAACATTCCATGCAAACCGCAGAAATAAACAACAAAATTACCGAATTGCGGACTGAACGCCGAAAGCGATTATCCGAGGACGAAAATGACGAGCTGATAGATACCCTTAAAGACTTAAATGAAATACTTGAAGAATATGAACTGACGACCGAATTTGACAGCGAGCTGTTCGGGCAAGTCATAGAGAGTATTACCGTAGACGGCAATTCACAGCTTATATTTGAACTTGTAGGCGGAATAAGGCTTACCGAGCAAATAGACGAAAAAGGGAGATGTAAATCGGTATGAAGAACAGAATCCTGCCTTACGGCTATTGCTGCGAAAAGGGTGAAATTGTATTGCAACCGCAGGAGAGTAAAATATTAGTGCAGATATATAAAGAGTATACCGATGGCGGATCGCTTTCGGGCATTGCAAAACAGCTTAATAATGACGGGGTTGAGTACACAGCTGGCGTTGCCGCGTGGAATAAAGGAAGACTTAAAAGACTTCTTGAGGATAAACGGTATCTCGGCACAGAAAATTACCCACCGATAATAGACAAAGAAATATATGAGGCCGTTCAAAACCTAAAAAGCGAACGCAATAACCAAAAGGAAACAGATAGGAAAAATGGTGTTTTCAGATTGTCAGTGCCGATCAAATGCCCCGACTGCGGGAGCACAATGCATCGTAGGCATGACGGCAGGTGTAAATGTCAGCAGCGTTGGAGCTGTAAGAATAAGAATTGCAACACAATAATAGATATAGCGGATAACGACCTGCTGAAAGAACTATGTGAATTGTTAGAAACGGTAAAACCCGAAAATATTGAAAGGCTTGATAAAAAGCCGTTTCTGCCGAGTGATGAGGTAAACAGGCTTAACAATGAGATAAACCGAGTGTTCGATTCGGTAGAAATCAACAGGGAAGCACTTCGAAATAAAATGTTTAACTGCGTAAGTGAAAAATATAATTGCCTTGATAATGATTTATACACAACCCAAAAGCTGCAGCTTGAATTTGAACTACCCATTACAGATGATTGGATGCAAAAATTCAACCGCATCGTAAGAGAAATAAGGCTGTATAAGAATAAAGCAATAGGCATTGTGCTGTTAAACGGACAACTAATAAGAAAGGAGCAGAAAAATGGAACAGACGGCTGTATTAAATCCGCCGAAAGTGGTTCATGTAATTGAACCGACAATATCGGTAAGGGAAAGCGTAAAAAGCGGTTACCGACTGCTGCGTGTAGCCGCTTACTGTCGGGTATCTACCAAGCAGGAAGAACAGTTGAACAGCTATGAAAACCAAGTGGAGCATTACACAAACCGAATCAATGCAGAAAACGGATGGACACTTGAGGGTATTTATGCGGATAAGGGTATATCCGGTACAAGCGTTAAAAACCGCGACGAGTTTAACCGTATGATACGCCGCTGCAAGCAAGGCAAAATTGATATGATAATAACGAAATCCATTGCAAGGTTTGCAAGAAATACCGTTGACTGCTTAAAATATGTCCGACTGCTTAATGATCTCGGAGTGGATGTATACTTCGAAGAGCAGGGGATACACAGCAATCAGCCCGGCGCGGAGTTTTACATAACAATATACGGCAGTATAGCTCAAAGCGAATCCGAAAATATAAGCGCGAATGTGAAGTGGGGTAAAGCGCAGGCGGCAAAGGAAGGTAAGGTGATATTTCGGTATAATAACTTTCTCGGCTACCGCAAGGGCGATGACGGAAAGCCCGAAATCGTACCCGAAGAAGCCGATATTATCCGACTTATATATGACCGCTTCCTCGTGGGCGACAGTCTTAACGGAATTGCCGAGCTGCTTGAATCAAAAGGGGTCGCAAGCCCGTCAGGAAAAGATAAATGGCAACTGTCTACAATACAGTCCATTCTTTCAAACGAAAAATACAAAGGTGATGCCGTAATAAACAAAACATATATACGGGACTGCATATCCAAAAAGGTTATGGTAAATAACGGCGAACGCCCTAAGTATTATGTGGAGAACAATCACCCCGCTATTATAGACGCCGTTACATTCGGCAAGGTACAGGAAGAACTTGCACGGCGCTCATGTAAGCGCAAAGTCAAGCAAAAGGGTACAAAGACCGAGCAGGGAAAGTATTCAAGCAAATATGCGCTGACCGACCTGCTTGTATGCGGAGAATGTAAGACACCTTACCGCCGCTGTACATGGACGGCGGGCGGCAAAAAGAAAATAGTGTGGCGCTGTATAAACCGACTTGATTTCGGTAAGAAATACTGTCATAACTCACCGACTTTGGAAGAAAGCGTGTTGCAAAGGGCTGTAATGGCGGCGATTATGAAAATTGCTGATATGAACGCAGAGAGCCTTAAAATGCTGAAGCTGCATATAGGAATGGGATTACAAAATGAGAGGTGTGAGGATAACAGCCTTGATATACAAATACGAATTGCGGAAATAGACGCGGAATTCAAAAAAATGCTTGACCGTGTAACCGATGATACATTGGAAGCCTTTGACGATGAAACCGCCACACGGCTTATGGATGAAAAAAGCCGTCTGCAACAGCAGCTTGACAATATAGCCACCGCTGAACAACAGAGAGAAAATGCAGAGTCTCGGCTTGACGACATCTACACGATACTGGACGGCATAAAGAACCGCCCGATGGAATACGACGACCAAATCGTCCGGCAATTGCTCGAATGTGTAGTGGTCGACTCAAAAGAACAGATTACCGTGATATTTAAGGGTGGGATTAAGGTGGTAGAAAAAATTGAATATTAGAAATTGCAAGAAATGCAGAAATATGTTATAATTAAATTGAAATTTTCAGATTAGGGGAAATACAATTGAAAATGGTTACCGAAAACTTATTCAATTTGTTAAGAACAAGAGAAATAATAGATATTTTAGATGGGGATAAATGTTTTGGCGATTCCCCTTTGTCTAGCGGGGATACAGTCCAAGTGAAAATGCCATATTTGAATGGGCCCAGTTTATGTGACTTATCTACAATGTTTGGTTTGCCTGTAACTTACACGTGGGGAGGTTCAAACCCCAGTCGTTGGCAGTATTTGGATAATTTGTTGAATCACTGTGCAAAGAATAATAAATGCTCAGACTTGCTATCGCATCTGTTTTCAAAAAAACAGTTTGTAAGTCCTCTTAGTGGTAGCACTCCTAAAGTAATAGATGAGTCTTATAAACTTATTGTCGGAGAAGTAATTTCTAGAATAAATGGTTTGCTATATTTCGGGGGCAATGAATTGGCAATAGTGGGTGATCGTTTCATTGTTCGAAAAATTGGAGAGAAGATAGAAATACAAGCACCAAAAATCAAATCAATAAACCGTGAGTATATAAAAAGCATATCGAGTCGTGCTATTGAAGACATCGAGAAAAAGAATTTTGACAGTGCTATTACAAAAAGCAGAACATTACTAGAAGAGGTGTTTTGCTATGCAATTGAGAAAAAAGGGGATACACCGACAACATCCGGTAATATGTCAGAACTATATAAACAAGTGAAGGGTCACTACAACATGCATACTGACCCTAATGTAGATAGACGTATAAATACACTGCTATCAGGTCTTGAAAAAATAGTATCTTCTATTTCGGAAATGCGCAATAAAGATAGTGATGCACATGGAGTGGGTTCAGCTAGGATAAACATTGAGGAACACCACGCTCGACTATTTGTAAACTCTGCAGTGTTAATGGCTGACTTTATTTTATCAATAGAACAGAATTCAAATCAGTGATATGATATTTCATATTGTAACAACATCTAACAGATTGTAAACAAAGAGGTAACTCATTTTGAAACGAAATTATTTTAAAGATTTGAAGTGGCATATCATTTATTATTAAGTCCGTTTTTTGCGGTTTTTCGATGTCGCATTTTCTTTTGCCGTTTGAATTTAAAACAGAAAAAGTGCGAAATTCATAAATTGGATTACTTAAAACAAACCTTTTCGAACCCCATGGTCTATTTGTATTCATCTTTTAAGTTTGGGAAGATGTGTGAGTATCAAAATAATTTTAGTATGCGGTGGAAATTCTTTTGAAAATATGGTATAATGCAGATAATAAAACAATACTGCGAGGTAAACATGAAAAAAAAACAGCCTCCTTTTCAAATTACGAATAAAATCATTGATGATGTCGCGAAGATTTCCGAACTGATAGGCAGGCTTTCTGCTCGTAATCATCTTTCCGCCAATCCGAATCTGCGGCGCACCAACCGTATTCGTACTATTTACGGCTCACTTGCTATTGAGCAAAACACCCTAAGCCTTGAACAGGTTACAGCCGTTCTGAACGGCAAGCATGTTTTAGCTCCGCCCAAGGATATTGCCGAGGTCAAAAACGCCTATGAGATTTACGAACATATGGACGAGCTTGACCCTTATTCTGTGGATGATTTGCTGACGGCGCACGGAATTATGACGCGCGGATTGGTGGTTGAGTCCGGTATGTTTCGTACAAGACCCGTTGGTGTTGTGAATCAGGATGGACAGGTTGTGCATCTCGGTACGTTGCCGCAGTATGTTCCGGATTCAGTTACGGAGCTTCTGGATTGGACAAAGCACAGCGATTTGCATATGCTGATTAAAAGCTGCGTGTTTCATTATGAATTTGAATTGATACATCCATTCGCAGACGGCAACGGCCGCGTTGGACGGCTTTGGCATACGCTGTTGCTCTCAAAATGGAATCCGACATTTGCATGGCTGCCGGTTGAATCCATCATCCATGACCGCCAGCAGGATTACTACAACGCTATTAACGCGAGCAACAACGCAGGAGAGTCAACCGCATTTATTGAATTTATGCTTTCCGCTATCAAGGCATCACTCATTGACGCGACCGAAATGAGTGATGATATGAGCGATGAAAAATTAGATAAAAAAACCTTGCGCTTAAAGAAGATTGAACAGTTCCTGCGGACGCACGAATACATTATGAACGCCGATGTACGGGAGTTATGCGGCGTGTCGGCAGCAACGGCGAACAGAGTATTGGCGGGATTGACAGAAACGGGAGTACTCAAAAAATACCATATAAACGGATATTGGAAATATAAGTCGGCAAAAAATAATCTATGAAAACAGCAAGAGTTTATTTGCCAAAGAAAAAACTATGTGAAAGTTCGGGGTCATATGTAAATCCTTCCAAAAATCTTTTTCGTAGTCCTGCTACAACCGAGTGCCTCGGTACGCAGACGCGTATCGGGGTTTCTTCTTTTATAGGGCTTAATCCTCGCGTTTAGGCGGATATGTTTTCCATAGCATTATATTTTCCGATATCCTTTTTAGGGTATCGGTTTTTCTTTTACCACTTCAACAATAAAGTCTACCCCTACCCTCAGTCAGCTTAAATAAAGGGGCGGCGAAAAGTGACCTAAAAATCGCGCTATAAATTACCGACCCCATATCAGCTAAAACCAAAGCCTATCAATAGGTTTTGGTTTAATTATTTTTGGGAGCGAATCGGGAGCAAAAACATAAATCATATATAATATTTATTTAAAAGACCTATGCTTTGTACTTTCAGAGTATAAGTCTTCTATATGAATTTAATAGTTTATTTACTGTTTCACATAACAATAATTAAAATAATTTATTCCAATATTGACAACTGTAAAAAAACATGATATAATATAGTCAAGGAGGTAGTACCAATGAACAATAGTATTTTAACCAAATGCCCCGCCTGCAATGAAAAACTTTACATATCTTCTCTCAAATGCCAAAAATGTGGGTTGGAATTAAAAAACGATTTTGAGATAAGCAAGTATGATTTGCTTGATAAGGAACAACTGAATTTCTTAGAGACATTTTTAGCTTGCGAGGGTAATCTTAAAGGATTACAAAATCGAATGAATATATCATATCCTTTAGCAAAAAAGAAACTATTCGAATTGTTGGTGGCACTGCAAATAAAAGAAAGAAATAATACCGAGGTAGTAAATGTGGAAAATACTTTAATATGTAACAACGGTCACACGGCTGCCGACATAATAAGAAATAAATTAATTGAAAACGGCGGATGTGCGACCTATTATACTTATGACGGTACAGAACACAAGGTTTATGCAATAAAAAACGGAACTGAATTTGCAACTGACGCACTGCCCGTTAATATAACATACAGCTTTGAAATATTTAATTGCGTTTCTGACGCTATAAAAGAAAACGGCGGCAAGGCAAGAAAAGGAATGGCACGGGGAAATAGGGTTGGTGATGTGAATTTTGACGAAAAAACTGTTTCAGGTTATTTGGCAATTCATTTTTTCGGAAAACACTATGGAGAAACTTCTGTTGACCCAAGCTTTTTTCTGTTCGGAATTATGGAATGGGCTAAAATAATAGGCAATAATCGCGGTTATGTTGAATTTGAAGATTGGTATAAGGAAGAATTAGAAAAACAATGCATATAATAATAGGCTTTTTGTATGGACTGTTTAAAGAATTGTTATATCCCAAAAGGCGTAAATAGATTTTGCTCAAAAAATTCCGAATAAATAAAAATTTTAAAACGGATATTTATTCTGCAAGTCGGCGCAGAAGAACGTTGCTGCGCTTCAGCTTGCAACTGCCGACTGCGACGTTTTGGTTTACTTGCTGTATCATCCGCAGGATGCGCTCGCAACCTCGCCCATCACCCGTTCCGAAAGTCCTCAATTCGTAGGAACGGGGATTTCCGACTGTAGACAAGCCTTAAGAGAGGCTTGCCGTTTCGGTTTATAGATGATTAAAAAACACGTTTAAAAGAATTCTGATTTTTCTTTTTTATATTATGATGAGTTGCCGCGTTTTTTTGCTTTCTTCTTTCGAGCAAAAGAAAAATAAGTATGATTGTAAACGGTAAAAAACAACTGTAGTTTTCCAAAATTACCGCCCTCCAAGCAGGTTTGAAAGCTCTGCCAATTCTTTAAGCGACAGTTGCTCCGAGCGCACCGTTTCGGAAATGCCTAATGTATCAAGTGCGTTTCTTATGCGCTCCTTTTCAATGCCCGCAGTGTTTGAAACGGTGTTTACAAGCGTTTTGCGGCGCTGTGCAAAGCAGCATTTAACAAGGCGGAAGAACGCCCTTTCGTCATTTACCTTAACCGGCGGTTTTTCGAGTATTTTAAGCTTTATAACGGCGGAATCCACCTTCGGCGGCGGCATAAAGCTTTCCTTATCAACTCCGAAAAGGATTTCCGGCTTTGAGTAGTAGCTCACGGCAACGCTCACCGCGCCTGCCTCTCTTGTTCCCACCTCGGCGCAGAGCCTTTCGGCCGCTTCCTTTTGCACCATTACGGTGACGGTGTCTATCGGCAGTCTGCTTTCAAGCAGGGTCATAATTACGGGCGAGGTTATGTAATAGGGGAGATTGGCGCACACCGCGACCCTCTCGCAATCCGCGAAATGCTCTTTTATGAGCGCTTTCAGGTCAAGCTTTAAGGCGTCGCCGTAAATTACTTCAACATTTTTACAGTCGGCAAGGGTTTCGGGCAGCACCTTTTTCAGCCGTTCATCAAGCTCAATTGCCACAACCCGTTTTGCGGTTTTTGAGAGCTCCGCTGTGAGCACGCCGAAGCCCGGGCCTATTTCAAGTACTCCCGTATTTTCATCACAGGCGGCGCGCGCCATGGCAGGGCAGACCTCCGGGTCTGTTAAAAAATTCTGCCCGAGCGATTTTTTAAAGGTAAAGCCGTTCTTTGCAAGCAGCGAACGGACGGTATTTATATCGGATAAATTCATAGCAAAACTCCTAACAAACAAATTATATCGCAGAAAAATATTATTTGCAATAAATTTTTGTTGAGAAACCGAAGGATATATTGTATAATGGAAGTATACAACAGAATGTAGGTGAATTTCAATTGGATAACAGGTATTATGAAAAGGTAATTGAGGAAATGCAGCCATTCCTCGATGAGCAGGGCTTTAAGGCGCAGGAAAACGGAAATTTCAAAAATGACAAGCGCGAAATAAAGATTGCTTATGATGAGGCACGGCAGATGTATACGCTGTCGGCGGCGGATATAGGCGAAGAGGGCGACGGCGAGCTGAAGGAAATAGAAGCGTGGCTTTTTGACGACAGCCAAAATGCCAAGGACGCAGCGGCGGTCGGTGTGGATTTCACCGCTACGCTCCGCAAAAACATGGGCATACGCTTAAAGCGCACGGCGGACGGCAGCAATGTTGAATTACCGTCTTTTTCAAAGGGCGGCAGCATTACCGTCACGGGCTTTGCAAAGAAAATGCTCGATTTCTTCCCGGCGCTTAAGGATGAGTATAAGAATCACATAGCGGTAAACGGCAACTTTTTGTATCTCAACTTTTTCGGCGAGTATTTGGTGCCGAACATCAAGCAGGTAATGGCTTCGGGCAATAAAAAGCAGATTAAAAAGCTTTACGATATTTTAGAGGATATGTATGTAAAGGGCGACCGCGATACCGTAAATTCCGTTGTGGCGGTGCTTTGCGCCGCTGCGTATAACGATGAGAAGGCGACTGCCGCAATTAAAGAAATGCTTGATACGGATAAGCATTTCCTTTCATCCTTTGAAAGCTTTATGCCTATGCTTGCTAAAAACAAAAAGCTTACGGCTGCGCTTCTAAAATAAAAATATATCGGGGGTAATTTTATGGAGTATGTAATTATCGGAATCATTGTGCTGGCGCTGATACTTTTATTTGCAAATGTAAGGGTAGTGCCGCAGGCAACCGAGTATGTAATTGAGTTTTTAGGTAAATACAAAACTACATGGGGCGCGGGTCTGCACGTTAAAGTGCCGTTTATAGAGACTATCGCCAAAAAGATAACCTTAAAGGAACAGGTGCTTGATTCGCCACCGCAGCCTGTTATCACCAAGGATAATGTTACAATGCAGATAGACACGGTGGTTTATTTCAGAATTTATGACGCAAAGCTTTATACCTACGGTGTTGTAAGCCCGCTTAACGCTTTGCAAAACCTTACCGCCACCACGCTTCGTAACCTTGTGGGTGAGCTGGAGCTTGACGGAACGCTTACCTCAAGAGATACTATCAACGCGAAAATGACCGCGATACTTGACGAGGCAACCGACAAATGGGGCATGAAGGTAAACCGTGTTGAGCTTAAAAACATTATTCCGCCCGCTGAAATTCAGAATGCGATGGAAAAGCAGATGAAGGCAGAGCGCGAGCGCCGCGAAACGCTTTTACAGGCAGAGGGTCACAAGGCGGCAGCTATTACCCGTGCCGAGGGTGATAAACAGGCTATGATATTGGCGGCAGAAGGCGAACGCGATGCGCGCATTGCAAGAGCCGAGGGTGAGGCAAAGGCTATTTATCTTAATAAAAAGGCTGAGGCTGACGGTATCCGCGCCATAAAGGAGGCAGCGGCAGACGCGGCGGTGCTTGAAATAAAGCGCCTTGAAACCCTTGCGGAAATTTCAAACGGCACTGCGGCGAAGCTTATAATTCCGACAGACGCTGTAAATATGGTAACAAAAAATACGGTGTTCACCGAAACCACGGGCATAGGCGATGTAACGCACGAGGCACCGAAGCCCGTAGTGCCGCCCAAAAAGGACGAGTGCTGCGACGATTAAAAATATTTGACAAACGCGGTATAGTGTGTTATACTGTATTAAATTGAAAGAGCAAAGGCGCTCATAAAGGGATATAATTCTCTTTATGGGCGCTTAATTTTTTTAAAACGGGGGAATTACAATGACCGAAAAGGGACTTTACCGACAGCAATTCGAGCACGACGCCTGCGGTATAGGCGCGGTTGTGAATGTGGACGGCACAAAAAGCCACAAGGTGGTTGATAACGCGTTGTCTATAGTTGAAAAGCTGGAGCACCGTGCCGGGAAGGACGCGTCGGGCGAGACGGGCGACGGCGTAGGAATACTGGTGCAGATATCCCATAAATTTTTTAAAAAAGCCGCAAAGGAAATAGGTATAGACCTGCCGGGCGAGCGTGAATACGGCGTGGGAATGTTCTTTTTTCCGCAGGACACTTTAAAGCGCAATCAGGCTAAAAAAATGCTTGAGGTTATAGCCGAAAAAGAGGGCGTTGAGTTTTTAGGCTGGCGAGATGTGCCTACAAAAAGCGAGATTTTGGGGCAGAAAGCACTCAGCTGCATGCCGCACATTATGCAGTGCTTTTTAAAAAAGCCTGCCGATACTGCCAAGGGTCTTGACTTTGACCGAAAGCTTTACATAATCCGCCGCGTGTTCGAGCAGAGCAACGATAATACATATGTCGTCTCATTATCAAGCCGAACAATAGTATACAAGGGTATGTTTTTGGTGGGGCAGCTGCGCCGATTTTACCTTGATTTGCAGGACACGGCATATGAAAGCGCAATAGCTCTTGTTCACTCGCGCTTTTCCACCAACACAACGCCCAGCTGGGAGCGCGCCCACCCGAACCGCTTTATACTGCACAACGGTGAAATAAACACCATTCGCGGCAATGTAGACCGTATGCTTGCGCGTGAGGAAACAATGGAAAGCGCCGTTATGGAGGATGATATGGATAAAATCCTGCCTGTTGTAAACGCGGCGGGCTCAGACTCTGCAATGCTCGATAACACGCTGGAATTTCTTGTTATGAACGGAATGGATTTGCCGCTTGCCGTAATGGTTACTATCCCCGAGCCGTGGCGCAACAGCAAGACCATAACCAGAGCTAAAAGAGATTTTTATCACTATTACTCTACAATGATGGAGCCGTGGGACGGCCCCGCCGCCATACTTTTTTCTGATGGCGATACCGTAGGCGCGGTGCTTGACCGAAACGGGCTGCGTCCCTCTCGCTACTATATAACCGATGACAATACGCTTATTTTGTCTTCCGAAGTAGGCGTGCTTGATATTCCTGCGGAGCATATTGTTAAAAAAAGCCGCTTGGAGCCGGGTAAAATGCTGCTTGTGGATACGGCGAAAAAGCGTATTATATCCGATGAAGAGTGCAAGCGTTATTATGCCACAAGAAAGCCCTACGGCGAGTGGCTCGACCAGAATTTAGTGCGGCTTTCCGACCTTAAAATGCCTAACTGCCGCATAGAGCGCTACGATTCAAAGACCCGCGACAGGCTTTACAAGGCGTTCGGTTACACCTATGAGGATATGCGCAACGCTATTATACCAATGGCGAAAAACGGTGCGGAGGCTACCGCCGCTATGGGCACGGATATTCCGCTTGCAATGCTTTCGGATAAGCATCAGCCGCTTTTCAATTACTTCAAGCAGCTTTTCGCGCAGGTTACCAATCCGCCTATCGACGCTATACGCGAGGAGGTTGTAACCGATACCTGCGTTTATGTGGGGTCGGATGGTAACCTACTGAATGAGACTGCCGCAAACTGTGGGGTTTTGGAGCTGCCGAACCCGATTATAACCTCCGCCGAGCTTGTAAAAATAAAGGCTATAAACCGCCCCGGCTTTAAGGTGGAAACGGTTTCCTTACTTTATTATACAAACACGCCGCTTGAACGCGCGCTCGATCACCTGTTTGTGGAGTGTGACCGCGCTTACAAAAAGGGCGCTAATATACTCATACTTTCCGACCGCGGGGTTGATGAAAACCACGTTGCAATTCCGTCGCTTTTGGCGGTTTCGGCTATTGAGCAGCACCTTATACGCACCAAAAAGCGCACGGCGCTCTCTGTTATACTTGAAAGCGCAGAGCCGCGCGATGTTCATCACTTCGCAACGCTCTTAGGCTACGGCGCGAGGGCAGTAAACCCCTATTTAGCAGAGGAATGTATAACCGAGCTTATTGATAAAAAGCTGCTTGATAAGGATTACCACACCGCAATACGAGATTATAACAGCGCCATACTTCACGGCATAGTAAAAATCGCCTCTAAAATGGGTATTTCCACAATTCAGTCTTACCAGTCGTCGCAGATATTTGAGGCGATAGGCATAAGCAAAGAGGTTATTGATAAATATTTCACAAATACTGTAAGCCGTGTGGGCGGCATAGGTCTTGAAGAAATCAACGAGGGCGTTGAGTACCGCCACAGCCATGCATTTGACCCGCTGGGACTCGGCGTTGATACCACACTTGACAGCTTTGGCGAGCATAAGCTGCGCTCGGGAGCGGATAAGGAAGACCATATGTACAGCCCCGAAACGGTGATAGCCCTGCGCGAGGCAACGCAGCTCGGCTCATATGTGCGGTTTAAGGAATACACCGCAATGGTGGATAACGAGCGCCGCCCGCACACGCTGCGCGGATTGCTTGAGTTTAATACCGAGGGTGTAACACCCATTCCGCTTGACGAGGTAGAACCTGCAAGCGAAATTGTAAAACGCTTTAAAACGGGCGCTATGTCCTACGGCTCGATTTCGCAGGAGGCGCACGAATGTATGGCAATTGCCATGAACCGCCTCGGCGGAAAATCAAACTCGGGCGAAGGCGGCGAACGCCCCGAAAGACTGGGAACCGAGCGCGGCAGCGCAATTAAGCAGGTGGCTTCCGGCCGTTTCGGCGTTACAAGCGAATATTTGGTTTCGGCAAAGGAAATTCAAATTAAAATGGCGCAGGGCGCAAAGCCGGGCGAGGGTGGGCATCTGCCGGGTAAAAAGGTTTACCCGTGGATTGCGAAAACGCGTTATTCCACCCCCGGTGTATCGCTTATTTCTCCGCCGCCGCACCACGATATTTATTCAATTGAAGATT
>OLSX01002676.1_pt1 | contig 15370 bp, 8 predicted proteins | sample 1673141 | NCBI WGS metagenome assembly OLSX01 (sample SAMEA3136759, study PRJEB25190) | human gut metagenome | biome: human gut; feature: human-associated habitat; material: faeces | place: Austria | collected 2013
AACAATAAGGGTAACTCCCGATAGCATGTGCAAATGCCATGCTATCGGGAGTTTTCTCATGTCATCATATAAAGCAAGAAGCGCATTTCATGACCATCAATCATGAAATGCGCTTCTGCTTTAAGACATAGACATTAAGTCCGCCAAGACTTAATCCTCCTCCATATGACGCACTATGCCATGTTTGGCACCCCTCACAAATTCGAGGATATCTTCAATTTCCTCACTCATAGGTATCTGCTCAGGAATCTTGAGCACTGCATCTTCAAGACTGAAGTTACCAGTATATATAATGCGATACGTGTTTGCTATATGGCGAATAATACGATCCGTCTTATTAACATGCTTCAATACAACGGCATTAACTCCGTGGTATGAGGCTGGATTACCACCCAATATCACATAAGGAGGCACATCTTTCTGTACACGGCAACCACTTTGGATAAGGGAGTAGCGGCCTACGCGTACATGCTGCTGTACAACAACACCTGTGCTTTGTATTGAACAGTCGTGAATTTCACACTCGCCTGCAATACAAGCACCAATGCCTACAACACACTTATTAAAGATGTGTACGTCGTGACAAATGTGCACGCGGTCCATAATAAAATTGCTATCACCAATAATTGTAGCCTTGTCTTGATACGTACTGCCAGCTATCACCACATTTTCACGAATGCGATTGTCGTTTCCGATAACCACCTTTGTAGAGGTTCCCTCTACATAGTGAAAGTCTTGGGGAGTCGCACCAATTACAGCATTCTGATAAACAATGTTGCCACTGCCCATTGTTGTACCTTTAAGAATGCTGGCATGCGACTTGATAACACAATTATCACCAATTACAACACCCTTCTCAATATAGGCAAAAGGGCCGACCTCCACGTTTTGACCAAGTTTGGCCTCGGGGTCAACATAAGCTAAAGGACTAATCATGGAATAAAGTTTTTAATTAAGATAAACTGTAAGGACGAATACACTTAGTATGTTGGAATATAAGATTACGAGGTTACAAAGTTTCCTTAGTCACCACATGTAACAAAAGAAACCTTGTAACCTCATTTATCTAATAAATACCAACCATATTATATTCTACCTTTAGTATTATCAATATTGGGTTAGTTATTTTCAGTTTCACGGCCTCCGCCAAGCGCCTGATAAAGGTTGATGGCGGCCTGCACCTTGTCAAATTTGTCCGAAATCAGCGTCAACTGAGCCTGAATGAGGCTCTGCTGTGCTGTAAGCGTCTCAAGATAAGTGGTACTTGTGCTGTGTTGGAAAAGCATTTTAGTGTTCTCCAACGCCGTTGTCAATTCAGCCACCTGATGTTTGCAAGCCTCCTCCTGCTGGGCAGCAGCCTGATATTGTGCAAGAGCATTGCTCACTTCTTGTCCGGCACTCAACAAGGTCGATTTGAAATCATTTTGTGCAGCCTCATACTGCAACTGCGAGATCTTCAAGTTTGCCTTGAGTTTGCCATTGGTAAAAAGCGGCTGAGTAATCGAACCAAGCAAAGTGGCAAGTATCTTGCCTGGATTGACAATAGCACCAGCATTGTTCGTCCAACTTCCCTGCGCTGTTATATTGAGCGAAGGATAGAAAGCCGACTTGGCTACGTTTACGCCATAGAAAGCCGATGCCACCTTCATTTCAGCAGCATGTACGTCTGGGCGGTTGGCCAGCAGCTGAACTGGCATTCCGACAGAGTATTGTGCTGGGAAATTATCTGCATTAAAAGCACCACGACCGATATTGTGCGGAGCCTCGCACAACAAAGTACAAAGCGCATTTTCAGTTTGTGTTATACTGTTTTGCAGTGCAGGCACAGTACTTTGCAAATTATAGTAATTTGCCTTAGCCTGCGACACGGCAGCCTGATTAGTCATACCGCCCTCCTTCATGGCCTCCATTGCGCGCACATTCTCTGCCCAAATGCCGATAGTCTCCTGCGTAGTCTTAAGCTGTTCATCAAGCATTTGCAGCGTGTAGTAAAGGTTGGCCACATTGGCTATAATAGCAGTACGTGTAGCTTGCTTTGCAGCTTTAGTCATTTCGAGGTTCATCTCGTACTGCTTTTTCGTGTTACGAATTGAACCCATCGAACCAAATTGCCAACTTGCTGCTATCGGGAAAGCATAAGTTTTGCTGGCCTTGTTAAAGTCCCAACTTGACATGGTTCCCTGTGGTTGAAAGGCTATGCTCGGATAGTAAGCCAGGCGCTGCATTTTCAAACCAGCCTGGATTTGCTGAATGCTCAAATCAGCATTAAGCAAATTAGTATTGTTTGCCAAAGCCTTGTTGATAAGAGCCTGCAGTTGCGGGTCGGTAAACACCTCCTGCCATGGTGTATTGCCATAGCTGGCGGTGTCAGCTTTAACCACATCAGTTGTTGTGTTGCGATACAAGCTGTCAATACCTTGTGCCAATGTCTGAGGACGCTCGTAGTTCTTGTATATACCCGAGCAACTTGCCATCAGCATGGCACAACCTATGATAGGAAAATTGATTTTCATATATGTAATTTATTGAAGCGTTAAGTAACAAGTAAAACCATGAACAACCAAAGAGGTTGAAGTAATAAGTAAAACATCATTGCATGAACCTCATGCCGTGCAACAACATTCTACCTATTACCAGTTTTACATATCACCTAATGCACCTTTACTGGCGTTATTTAGTGTATTGTTCAATATCTGAGCTTGCCTCACTGTTATCCATATCCTCCCATGTGATAGGCTTGATCTTCTCCTGCAAATATTCAAAGATCACGAACAACGAAGGAACGATAAAGATCTGGAATAACATACCAATCAACATACCGCCAATGGCAGATGTACCAAGCGAGCGGTTGGCATTAGCACCTACACCAAATGAGAACATCAAAGGCAACAGACCGATAATCATGGCCAAAGACGTCATCAAGATAGGACGCAGACGGGCACCAGCACCAAGCACTGCAGCCCAAGAGATGCTCATACCCATCTTTCGGCGTTCAAGAGCAAACTCTACAATCAAGATGGCATTCTTAGCCAACAGACCCATCAACATGATAAGTGCAATCTGCACATAAATATTATTTGCAGCCTCGCCAAAAATAGGCAACACATTGTTGATAGCACCTACACCCTGAATAAAGAGGAATGAGCCAGCCAAACCGAAGGGCACAGAAAGCAACACAGCGAAAGGCAACATGTAACTTTCGTACTGGGCAGCAAGCAACAAGTAGATAAACACGAAGCAAAGCACAAACACGATACCAGTGGTGCTGCCTGAGTTCTGCTGTTCCTCACGAGTCTGGCCCGAGAACTCAAACGAATAACCCGTAGGCAAACTCTTTTCAGCCACCTCTTCAATAGCCTTAATAGCCTGACCCGAAGTATATCCCGTTGCAGGGTTACCATTCACAGACATAGAGGTGTACATATTGAAACGGTTGATATTGTCAGGACCATAGGTCGGGGTTACCGTCATGAACTCAGTGATAGGAGCCATTTCACTGCCATTACGCACCTTTATCTTGTACAGACTCTCAAGGTTTGCACGGTCGGCCTGTTCACCCTGTATCATTACACGATAAATCTTACCGAAACGGTTGAAGTTTGAAGCGTAAAGGCCACCATAGTAACCTTGCAACGTTGTCAAGATATCCCTGGGCGAAAGTCCGGCACGCTTACACTTGGCCGCATCAATATCAATAGTATATTGAGGGAAGTTGGTGTTGAAGGTCGTCTGAGCAGACTCGATTTCAGGACGTTTCTGCAAGTCTGCCAAGAAAGTCTGAGCCACCTGGTAGAACTTGTTCAAGTCGCCACCGGTACGGTCTTGCAAGTTAAATGTGAAACCATTTGTCACACCATAACCACTAATCATAGGCGGCTGGAAGAAGAGAACCTGTGCATCCTTAAACACGTCACGCGAACGCAGATACAAGTTGGCAAAGATTACGGTTGAACTCTCCTTCATAGAGCGTTCTTCCCAATCCTTCAACTTGATAATGAACGAACCATACGAAGGACCTTCACCACCAATGAACGAGTAACCCGATACAATGGTGCTGATTTCAACAGCCGGACATGAACGCACGAGGCTGTCTACCTTGTTAAGGTAAGCTTCAGTGCGGTCTTGCGATGTGCCAGGAGGCATGGTTACAACACCCATAATGGTACCAGTATCTTCAGAGGGCACCATGGCTGTAGGCGTGATATTCATCATCCATACCAACAAGGCAATACTACCAGCAACAAAGCCGAGTGAGAGCCAAGGGCGTTGAATGAAGATAAGCACCTTCTTTTTGTAAGACTTCAATATCTTGTCGAATGAAGCCTCGAAAGAGTTCTGGAATTTTTTCGTAGTCAGACCGATAAAGGCCAATATAGCTACGATTGAAAGAATAACAGTGATGACAGGGTGCGAATCAAAGTTGAAGCCACCGAATATCAAGCCGAGGATAGAGATGACAACCAATATCAGAGTGATACTGGGATGAAGTATGCGGCCAATGCTTTCGGCATAACGCTGATACATTGTTCGGCCAGCAGCCTTGTAAGCCGTGCCCATGCGTTGTTTCAACGATTCTTCCTCCTCACCATGTGCCTTGTGCGGTTTCAGCAAGATGGCACAAAGGGCAGGCGAAAGCGTAAGGGCGTTCAAAGCTGAGAAACCGATGGCAATGGCCATGGTCAAACCAAACTGGCGGTAGAACACGCCCGAGGTACCCGACATGAAGCTCACCGGAATAAACACTGCCATCATCACGAGCGTAATAGACACGATGGCCGAGCCTAACTCACGCATGGCATCGATTGAAGCCTTTCGTGCCGACGTGTAACCTTGATCCAACTTGGCATGCACGCCTTCCACCACCACAATGGCATCATCCACCACAATGGCAATGGCCAGCACCATGGCCGAAAGTGTCAGCAAGTTAATCGAAAAACCAATGGCATACAAAGCAAAGAATGTACCAATCAAAGCCACAGGAATAGCCACAGATGGTATGATGGTGCTTCGCATATCCTGCAAGAAGATATACACCACTATAAACACGAGGATAAATGCCTCTATCAAGGTTTTGATTACTTCGTGAATAGAGGCAAAAAGGAAGTCGTTTACGTTCTGAGCCACAGTAATCTTCAAGCCTTGAGGCAAGCCCTTCTGCGCATCATCAAGCAACTTCTCACAGTCCTGAATGATTTCAGTTGCATTTGAACCTGCCATCTGCGAAATCATACAAGTTACTGACTTGTGACCATTAACCTTACCCGAGAAGCCATAGCTTACACGGCCAAGTTCTACACGTGCCACATCCTTTAAGTGAATAATCGTACCATCAGGATTAGCCTTGATCACAATATCCTCAAATTCAGGAACCTGGCTCAAACGTCCCTTGTAACGCAACGTGTACTGGAACGTCTGGTTTTCACGTTCACCGATGTTACCAGGTGCGGCCTCAATGTTCTGCTCAGCCAATACACCGCTGATGTCCGTAGGCATCAAGTGGTATTCTGCCATCTTCTCTGGATTGAGCCAAATACGCATAGAATAGTCGGCACCCATCACCATGGCATCACCCACACCCTTTACACGCTGAATCTGCGGAATGATGTTAATTTTTGCATAGTTCTCAACAAAAGCCTCATCGTAGCGGTCCTCTGTATCCGAAACAGAGAAAATCATCAACATTGAACTCTGACGCTTCTGTGTAATCACACCTACCTGCGTTACCTCCGAGGGCAACAAACCCTGTGCTTTAGCCACACGGTTCTGCACATTCACGGCTGCCATATCAGGGTCAGTACCCATCTTAAAGGTAATCTGTATGGTGGCAGCACCTGTATTGGTTGCAGTAGATGTCATGTAGTCCATGTTTTCCACACCATTGATTTGCTCTTCGAGCGGAGCAATAACGGAGTTCAACACGGTCTGCGCATTTGCACCCGTATAGGTGGTGCTCACCCGCACAGTAGGTGGTGCGATGTCAGGATATTGGACAACTGGGAGTGATACCAAACCCAATACACCCAATATGACAATCACAATTGATATCACGGTAGAGAGTACCGGACGGTTAATAAACCGATCAAGTGTCATATTGCTAATATATTTAATTGATAAACAACAAGCGGCTGCTAAGCCAAAGCCCTATATCCGCTTGCTGCACATATTATTATACTTGATTATGCTTTGAGCCTTTATTACTTTTCGCCCGGCATCTTGCCGTCCTTCATGGCCTGCTGTTCCTTCTTCTGGTTAGCACGGAGCTGAGCAAGCGTAATAGGATTGATTTTCTGGCCATTCTTCAACTGGTTCACACCATCTACTACGATGCGCTCACCCGAACGGAGGCCCGAGGCTATTACGTAAGTTTGACCATCATTCTGCGGCAGCACAGTAATTTCGCGAGTGGCAACAGTTTTATCGTTGTTCAACACATAAACAAACTTCTTGTCCTGCACATCAAATGTAGCACTCTGCGGCACAATGATGGCATCGTTTGAATGAGTAGGAACAAGGATTGAACCCGTACCACCTGAGCGGAGAATATGCTGTGCATTGTCAAATGTAGCACGCATCTGCACCGAACCCGTTGAAGAGTCTATCACACCGCTTACAGTACTGATAGTACCGCTCTGGCTGTAAGTTGAGCCATCTGAGAGCAAAAGGCTCACTGCAGGCATCTTCTTAATGGCAGCATTCACACCACCAGCCTCACGCGTAAGGGCAAGTAATTGCTTCTCGGTCATTGAGAAGTAAACATACATCTTTGATATGTTTGACACGGTGGTCAAAGGATCGGCCGATTGAGCACTTACTAAGCTACCTACACGATAAGGAATTGAGCCAACCACACCATCTGCCGGACTTGTAACCGTACACCAGCGCAAGTTGTCCTGTGCGCTCTGCAACTGGGCCTCAGCCGATGCCAACTGGGCCTCGTACGAAGCCAACGTGTTTTCGGCCATCTTCAAGTCGTAGCTCGAAATGATATTCTGCTTAAAGAGCATACGCTTATTTTCCACCGTAAGTTTTTGAGTGGCAATATTGGCTCGGCACACACGAATTTGAGCCTGAGCTGCCTTTACCGCAGCACGATATTGTTCAGAATCAATCAAAAACAAAGGCTGACCTTTACGAACAGTTGAACCTTCGTCAACAAGCAGTTTTACCAAGTAGCCTGACACTTTCGGACGAATTTCGATATCCTGCATACCCTTGATTGTTGCTGGATACGATGTCTTCAAGTCAGCCGACGTGGTTTGTACAGTTTCTACTGCAAAGTCATTGCTGGCTTCGCCCATCTGTTTTGACTTGCTGCCGCAACCGGTCAAGACCACTGCGGTAAGCACCCATAAAGCGATTTTCTTCATGTGTTGTTTGTTATAAGTATTTTATTTGTGTTTCCTTCTTTCCGTTTACATCAGTGCATACTACACCCTAATATAAACTTTGTGCAAAGGTACGGCAAAAAAACTAAATGCAGTGTGTTAGTTTTCCTTGAAAGTGTGCCCATTAGTAATTTTTAGTGCAGAAAAAGGTACAAAACGCCCCAAATGTATATTTCAGATTGCAATAAGGTAATTGACACACGATGCGGACAACTCAAGCCATGCTTACCCCGTTGACCGTTTTTATGGTTGACGAGATAACGAATTGGCAGGTTGACGACTAAGTATGTCCTGCACTCTTTGTTATGTTAAAGACAGAAGAATAAGTAACGCAGAAACCTGACAAACACACGTGTCAGCCCGTCAATTCGCCAACCTGTTAACTTACTCCGCCAACGGGTACGCCCAACTTTTTTAGAGGCACCCGCACGTATTTTAAGCATTCCACTCCCATTTACTATAATGTTTTGCGTAACTTTGCACCAAACTCGAAGTACACAAAATGAGAATAGGATTTGACAACGAAAAGTATCAGCGCATTCAGTCTGAACACATCAAAGAACGTATTTCGCAATTTGACGGCAAGCTCTATCTGGAACTTGGCGGCAAATTGTTTGACGACCATCACGCCAGCCGCGTACTGCCAGGATTTTTGCCTGACAGCAAACTGCGCATGTTTCAAAAAATCAGCGACAGCATTGAAATAGTTATTGTTATCAGTGCCGCCGACATTGAGAAGAACAAGAAACGTGCCGACCTTGGCATCACCTACGACGAGGACGTACTCCGACTCAGAGGCGAATTCCAAAACCGCGGGTTCATGGTTGGCTCTGTAGTCATCACCCACTACAACGGACAACCGGCTGCCACACAATTCAAGCAGCGACTTGAACGTGACGGCATCAAAACCTACTGCCATTACCTGATCGAAGGCTACCCACACGATGTCAAGCTCATTGCTTCGGACGAGGGCTTTGGCAAAAATGACTATGTTGAAACCGAACGTCCGCTGGTTATTGTCACCGCCCCTGGCCCCGGCAGTGGCAAAATGGCTGTTTGCCTCAGCCAATTATATAATGAGAATAAACGCGGCATTAGAGCCGGATATGCCAAATTTGAGACCTTCCCCGTATGGAACCTGCCACTCAAGCACCCGGTCAACATTGCCTACGAAGCCGCCACTGCCGACCTCAACGACGTCAACATGATTGACCCGTTCCACCTGGAGGCTTACAACAAAATAGCCATCAACTACAACCGCGACATTGAGATATACCCTGTGCTCAATGCGCTGTTTGAGGGCATCTATGGTGCCAATCCCTACAAATCGCCCACCGACATGGGCGTTAACATGGTGGGATTTTGCATCAGCGATGATGAGGCTTGCTGCGAAGCATCAAAGGACGAAATTATACGCCGTTATTACGCCGCCACCAACAAGATGGCCCGCGGTGCTTGCAACGAAGCCGAAATCAGCAAAATACAAATTCTCTTTAATCAAGCCGGCATCACTACCGACTACCGTCGCACAACTACGGCAGCTAAAGAGCGCTTGAAGGAAACTGGCCACACTTCGTCGGCCATAGAACTCGAAGATGGCACCATCATTACGGGCAGTTCGAGCGAATTACTTGGTTGCAGTGCTGCCTTGCTACTCAATGTCATGAAGCACCTTGCTGGCATTGACCACCAACTCAAACTCATTCCGCAGTCAATGATCGAGCCCATACAGCACACCAAGATACAATACCTTGGCGGACACAACCCCCGCTTACACACCGATGAGGTGCTTGTGGCGCTCTCTGTTTTGTCTGAAAACGATGATAACTGCCGCAAGGCGCTCGAACAACTGCCCAAATTGCGCGGCTGCCAGGTACACTGCACCGTTATGCTGAGTGAAGTGGACCAAAAAATCTTCAAAAAGTTGGGTGTCAACTTGACTTGCGAACCTGTGCTGAAAAAGTAACTTGGTCAAAAGCCACATAAGCTCCAAGCTCAACAAAAGCCCTTAGCCATAAGTACAGCTATTAACGCTTGCTTACGACTAAGGGCTTAAAATATTTATAGGAGTGGCGCAAGTTATCTCACCACGATTTTACAACTTTCAGTCATTCGTTTGCCATTGTCAACCTTCACCACATACAAACCAGCTGGCAAGTTAGAAGTGTTCAATCTGTAAGATGTCTGACCATTAGCTACTGGCGTTTGCATTACAGTTTGTCCATTACCATTCACCACACTCAGCAGTTTGGCATTTTCTATTCCTCTAAAATCCACGACAACCATTTCATTCTTGCGAGCAAGCTCTGGCGTTGCTTTTAATCCAGTGCGTTCAGTACGTACAGCCTTAATAGATGACGCGTCACCAGGAGTTATCGCATAGAATATACTTGCACTCTCGGTCTTACCATCGCTCCCAGTTTTCTCCACTTCTGCAACAATGTAATCCTTGTTCTCGAAATGAACAAGAGAGAGGACTCGACCCATCCCCATCGAATAGCGACCAAAGCGATATCCTTCATCAAACATTACAGTAGCAAGCACATTTCCATTATCTTGCATTATCTTGAACCCAGGATAAGCATAGCCATACCATGTCACTATTTGATCGACCTCTCCATCACCATCAAGATCTGTTTCATTTGTTCTTTCAACTGATTGTTGGCATATAGGAACGACATACTCATATGCTTTGTCAGCATTAAAAAAGTTTTGTGTGATATAGAAATTGTAGCATTCATAAGGTGATGCCATGTCATAGTAGTACAACTTTAATGGACTTATCTCAAAGCTTCGCACATCACTTTTCTCTGGTGCCTCTTTCCAAGCACCCGTAAGAGAGGGCCCATAATACTTCAATGTGCCAGAATATTTACCGCATTGCTGCCTATCACCACTCAAAGTCAAAGAATCCACTAAGGAATATGTAATTTGGCCTATATAATAGTGACCTGTCAACTTACCATTATAGTCCTTACTTACTTCCAAAGAATCTTTGTTTACACTTATGTCAAAAGACACAGAGGTAGCGGTTCTTGAAGTTTCCGTTATTACAGCCTCTTTACCAAATATTTTTCGCGGCTCGTAGTATTCGTTTAATTCGGCCATATCACGTATCAGATCTACTGTCACTTTCTCTATTGCAATTGGACCGCCAGCGTAATCCACCACCTTGTCAAATTGAGGCATGTTTTTCCACAAAAGCTCGCGATATTTAGTCATTGCATAGGTTTCCGCATTAGGCAGAACCAAATCGAATTCTTTTTCGACTTCAAGGTCCTCGTTATAAACCTTCACATTTTTCTCGTCATAATCTAAGTAATTAGACATACGACTCTTTCCATCACAAGTGAACATTCCAGGTACAGCTACAGGCTCACTCATGTCACCCAATACTGACTTTGGTTTAAGAATTTGTGCCTGTGAAGCCAAGGCTACAGAAAGTGCTGAAACAACAAGTAATGTCTTTTTCATCTTTATTTCCCTGATACGTGTCGGGCGCAACCTTTAATTATAAAATATTGATTAAACTATCGTTGTGACAAAAGTAACTATATTATTTTACCCCCCGTAATTTATACAATATTTAACTCTATCCGTAAGTATATTGGCACTATAATAGAGTAACATCACAACTCTGAAAATATTTATCCACTTAAATGCAAATTAGGAACCATCAATAGTCCTCAACATAAATTACAAAAGAATCTTTTCTTATTACAAATTAGTCATCTATCCCTAAAGGCACATCAATTACACTCTGGATTTAGCATCTTACTAAGTCCAGAGTGTTTTCATTTTTGCATACATAAAGGATTTACCTAACCGCCTTGCTTCGTATCGTGTGTGCAAGTTCATATATTACCTACAATAAATTAAAATATCGATTTTTGTCTACACTCTGCACTTTCGCACATAAACAGCTGATTATCATTGCATTATGGAGTGTAGACAAAGATGCATTTCATCTACACTCCGCCTGCACTATGCCTGCACGATTATCTGCAAATTAACAACACAACAACAAGAGACAAGAGAAGAAAAACGGGAGGAAGAGAAAACAATAACGGGAGGTAGCACAAACAGTCGGACAAACTGTCGGTACTACCTCCCGTTATCGTTTGCTGCGCCTCACGTTGCCATAGTGCATGCAAGCCCACGGCGTGCAGCGGTTGTTGTACATGGCGTGCATATAAACACTGCCACACCATCTTTGCGTGCAGACAAATACAACTGCGTGCAGACAAGAGTGTAGATAAGAATCGAAGTTGTCTACACGCCGTAGCGCATTGATTTTCAGCACGTTTACCACGTTTAGTGCAGAGTGCAGACAAAATGGCAATAAAATGCCGGACGCGCGCGAGGCTATTTGGTGAAAGCAAAATCTACACCCAGCGGGCGCATGAAAGCGCCATACTTTTGACGGAGCTTTTCAAACAAGGCCATGGTATCTTTGGCAAACCCCTGGCCTTTCCAAGTGCTGGTGTTGGTTATCAGCACCCAACATTGGTTGGTGTCGGGGTAGCGCACCACCAGGGCACTTGAACCCGAGAGCGTACCTGTGCGCGTCCAAGGCTTTCCCGTTGGGGTGAAATTCCAACCTATTGAGAAGCGGTGTTTACCCATATCCTTGGTCATTGTCTGCACCGACTGCGCTGTAAGTATGTCAGGATAATGCGCATCGCCGTCAATGGCCGAAATAAAATGGCATAATTCGGCTGCCGAAGCGCACCAGGCACCAGCACCTGCCGAACTCGTAATGTCGTTCTCGCCATAGCACTTAACTACCATGCGACCGCTGTTGTTAAACTCAGGAATGGGTTCGGCCTCCTTGTGCATGTAATATTTTACCTCGCCAGGGTGGCGGTCCTTATAGTAATTGCCGGCTATTTTGAAGCCAAAGCAACCTGCCGGCTGCAGCACCTCGCGCTGTATGAACTGTTCGTAGGTTGTACCCGAACGCTTCTCGATAATCATCGACAGCAACAAATAACCTATATTGCAATACTTCTGCATGTCGCCCCCGGGCTGATAGCCCAAATGACGCTTGAGCACAATTTGCAGCAACGCATGATGGTCGGGCGGTGTGCTCAAGTGGTTCTGCATCATGATATAACGGGTTGAAAACACGGGATCGCCCGCATATCGCGTAAAGCCGGCTTTGTGGCGCAACAAGTCGTCAACTGTGATGTCGAAATAGCGTTTATCGGTTATGGCATTGGTGTAAGCTGTATCATTTAATATGCCTTGAGGGCCAAAAACATGGTCGGTCAGCTTTAGCTTGCCCTTTTCTTGCAGTTTCATAATGCCTGTGGCTGTAATCAGCTTCGACACAGAAGCTATACGCAGAATATTAGACGGACGCATGGGGTCGTTCTTTTCCTTCTCAGCCCAACCATATCCTTTGACATAAACCAGAGAATCGTTGCGCGACACAGCCAACTGTGCGCCATTCACCTCCCAACGCTTGAGATATTTGGCAATGAGACTGTCCATCTCGGCTGCGCCATCGAAATTCGATTTTTCATTAGTTAGCGAGTCGTTCAGATGCGGCATGCGGCTTTCAGGCAAGGATTTGCCTTCATTTTCACTGCCCCCACGGCAGCGGCTTATGCAGAGCAAAGCGACTATGGCAACGACTACTGCTACAAAGATTTTGAAACTACGCTTGAATTTGCGCTTTTTCTTTTTCATTATTATAATGTGGTTATTTTTTTGTTTGTCCTTTATTCCTGCCTGTTACGGCTATGCTTAAAATTGCCGACAATGCCAGCAACATTGGGTAATAAAGATTGGGGATAATCTGCATCGGGCTTACAAGAGCCAGACCACTGGCCATGAGCAACTGGGCACCATATGGTATAATGCCTTGTACCACGCATGAGAATATATCGAGCAAGCTTGCCGCACGACGTTTGTCCACGCCATAGCGCACACTGATGTCTTTAGTTATTGCCCCAACCGACAAAATGGCCACAGTATTGTTGGCTGTGCAGCAATTGGTAAGGGCGACCAATGACGCAATACAACACTCTGCCGCACGACGCGAGTGCACACGGCGGGTCAGCACACGCACGAGATAGGTGACTCCCCCACCCTTGCGCACAACTGCCAATAGGCCTCCAGCCATCATGGAGATGAGAATTAAGTCGCCCATGCCCGTTATGCCATGCGCCATGGAGAGCAACCAACCCGAAAGCGTGTAAGCCCCCTCGGCTATGCCAACCACACCCGTTAAAAGCGTGCCAACACAGAGCACCATCATAACGTTCATGCCGCACAACGCCGCTACAAGCACCACGGCATAAGGCAGCACTCGCCAAAGATGCAAGGTGCCTTGGGCATTGGCTGATACCACACCTTGCTCAAAACCCATAAAGGCGTAAATGCCAAAACACAGAATGGCAGCCGGCAGCACAATGCGGAAATTGGTGCGAAACTTGTCGCGCATGGTACAATTCTGGGTACGGGTGGCAGCCACAGTCGTGTCGGATATGAATGAAAGATTATCGCCGAAGAAGGAGCCGCCCACCACTATGGCCACCATGAAGGGTAATGACACCCCTGTGCGTGCCGACATCTCAGCCGCCATTGGCACGAGTGCTACGATGGTACCTACCGACGTGCCTATACAAAGCGACACCACACACGATGCCAGGAACAGCCCGGCAAGCAAGATGTTTCCGGGCAAGCACCTCATGGTCAAATCAACCGTTGCCGTTACCGCGCCCATATCCTTGGCCGACGCAGCAAAAGCGCCTGCAAGCACAAATATCCATACCATCAATAAGAGGTCGCTGCTGCCAGCACCATGCGAAAAGGCGCGCACACGCTCATCAATGCTGTAACCACGTAATGTGAGCAATGAGGCAATACCTGTAAACAAAAACACGATGGTCATCGGCACACTCGAAAAGTCGTTCATCAATATGCCCATCGCTGCCATAAGCAGCGCAAGCAACACAAGCGGCATGAGCGCAAGCCAACCACGGCGACGAGGACGTAGCCGGCGGTCTTCACGTTGTTTAGTAGTCATTTATTTAGATTTTGAGTGCAAAGTTAGAAAAATATGCTTACCTTTGCTATGACGTTAGCGGAATTAAGCATTAACGGGCTAACATATTAACAGGCTGACAAGTAGGCACGCCTTGCTCTTTTCGACCTGCGAATGTGTGATACAGACGGGAAACACAGCCAAAAGGGCACAACAACTCGTCGTTCATTTGTCTGTCAACAAATTCGGCCAACGCACTGCTATAACAATCAACTTGATATCATTCAGGCAGGGAGGCTTTAACCTAACCCGTAGTGACAGCATATCATATTTGCCCTGTAACGCACACCAAGCCTTTCTGCCCATCAAACTTTAATTCTATCATGCTTAAGCAAATCATTAATGGCCGCATTCTCACCCCACAGGGTTGGCTCAAGGGCGGTTCTGTAATTGTTGAAGGTAACAAAATCAAAGCCGTTAGCAACAACGACTTGCACGTTGAGGGTGCCGAAATCATTGATGCGAAGGGTTGCGCTATTGTGCCTGGCGGCATCGAAATGCACGTTCATGGCGGTGGTGGACGCGACTTTATGGAGGGAACCGAAGAGGCTTTCCGCGTAGCCATCAACGCCCATGCCAAGCACGGAACGACCTCAATATTCCCCACACTTTCATCGTCAACCGTGCCCATGATTGAGGCTGCCTGCCAAACTTGTGACAAATTGATGGCTGAAGAGAATAGCCCCGTGCTCGGTCTGCACCTCGAGGGCCCGTACTTCAACCCTAAACAAGCTGGCGCGCAAATTCCCAAGTGGATCAAGGCTCCCGTGGCCGAAGAGTATGAACCGCTGCTTGAGAAATACAAGTGTCTGAAGCGTTGGGACGAGGCGCCCGAACTCCCCGGTTCGGTTGAGTTTATCACCGCTTGCCGCAAACATGGCGTTTTACCTGCCATTGCCCACACACGCGCCACTTACGAGGACGTGGTGGC
>OLSX01002679.1_pt1 | contig 15361 bp, 19 predicted proteins | sample 1673141 | NCBI WGS metagenome assembly OLSX01 (sample SAMEA3136759, study PRJEB25190) | human gut metagenome | biome: human gut; feature: human-associated habitat; material: faeces | place: Austria | collected 2013
CGAGGTTGATGATGTGATACTCAGGATATTTGTTCACGAAAAGTCTTACTACGTGTGAGCCGATGAAACCAGCACCGCCCGTGATAATGATATTCTTCATTAATATTTAATTCTAGAGAGATAGATGAGTTTGAGAACAGAGCGAAAAGTAGCTTAAAAAATGCTCTTATTCCCTCCCTCACCTATCTTATATTTTAATATTCTAAATTCTTCTTTAATGTACCATCTGCTTCATCAAGGATTGAAAGCAGATACTTGCCATAGTCATTCTTCAACATAGGCTGTGCATTCTCTCTCAATTGTTCTGCGGTAATCCAACCCTGACGGTATGCGATACCTTCCAAGCAAGCCACCTTCAAGCCCTGGCGCTTCTCCAGGACCTCAATAAAGGTGGATGCTTCAGAAAGAGAATCATGGGTTCCTGTATCGAGCCAGGCAAATCCTCTTGCCATGGTCTGTACCTTCAGCTGCTTATCCTTCAGAAACTTCTGGTTTACTGTTGTGATTTCCAACTCGCCACGAGCAGAAGGCTTGATATGCTTGGCTACTTCCACCACCTTGTTAGGATAGAAGTATAAGCCTACCACAGCATAGTTGCTCTTTGGATGCTCAGGTTTCTCTTCAATGCTGAGGCAATTGCCTTGCTCATCAAACTCTGCCACGCCATATCGTTCAGGATCGCTTACCCGATAGCCAAAAACGGTAGCCTTGTTGTTCTGCTCTGCATCTACTACTGCCTGATGAAGCATCTTGTTCAAACCTGCACCATAGAAGATATTATCGCCTAATACGAGGCAAGCAGAATCATTACCAATGAATTTCTCACCGATAATGAAGGCTTGGGCCAAGCCATCTGGTGATGGCTGCTCAGCATACTCGAACTTGACTCCGAACTGGTTACCATCACCTAAGAGACGTTTAAAACCTGGCAGATCAAATGGTGTTGAAATAATCAATATCTCACGGATACCTGCCAACATCAGAACCGAGATAGGATAATATATCATCGGTTTATCAAAGATTGGAATCAGCTGCTTGCTGATACCCTTTGTGATGGGGTACAAGCGTGTACCACTACCACCTGCTAATACTATTCCCTTCATTGTCTTAATGTTAAATGATTAGTATCTTGTTTACTTGTATAAATCTACATTGATGTCGAATGGACTATCAAAGTCTTTCAGCATAGCATGTTTTGTATCTTTCTCAGAGAGATTGGCATTCTCTGTAGGAATCTTCCAATCAATACCGAGGGTATCATCGAGGATAGAAATACCTCCATCTGCCTCTGGATGATAGAAGTTATCACACTTGTATTGGAAGACTGCTGTTTCTGAGAGAACGGCGAAACCATGGGCAAAGCCCTTTGGAATAAAGAACTGGCGATGATTGTCTTCTGTCAGTTCTACTGCCACATGCTTGCCGTAGGTTGGTGAACCTTTGCGAATATCTACTGCGACATCAAGTACTCTACCCTTTACGCAGCGTACCAACTTGCTTTGGGTATAAGGTGGGCGCTGAAAGTGCAAGCCTCGCATCACACCATAACTGCTCATAGACTCGTTGTCTTGGCAGAAGTGAACACTGTGTCCCAGGATAGGGGCAACCTTTTCTTCAAACTCTCGCTCGCTGAAGCTCTCGAAGAAGTAACCACGAGCATCACGGAAGAGGCGTGGCTCTATAATGAGGACGCCTTCAATATCAGTTTTGATTATATTCATTGTTTTATCTTTTGTTCTTAAAAATAAGAATTTGTAAAATCATCCCGTCCTTCTTTACCATTAAAAAAGGATTTTTTCGAAAACCTACCCGTCCTTCCTTACCGTTAAAGAAGGTATTTTTCTACCTCTCCGTCTCTCCTGCAAGGAGAGCTCCACCTTTCTCTCCAAGCCTCTCTTCCCTCAGGGACGAGAGGATGTAACCGCCCTCCGGTGCTCAGAACCGCTACGCTATAAGGTTGGCGGACCATCAAAGGTCTGCGCCATATTGTGCGGGATGGGACCACCTGGAGAAACATCCCAAATATTTAGAAAGGTAAGTCATCGGTGCCATTATTTACAGGGACTATTACCTTAATTACCAACTCATTACTTGACAAATTAGTGGTAGGAAGTAATTTATTATCATTCTGTTTGTCAAAGATTGAATTAGCAACATAGATATTTACTCGACCTTTATCGTTTTTTAATTCGAAATATCCAGGTTTGTCACTATTAGGAGGCATAGAGAATCCCCATGGAGCCATTAACAAACGTAACTCCTCTAAGGAACTAAATATTATTGGGAATTTCCAATTCATTTCTTTTCTTAAAGCCTTAAATACCGGATGATTATTGATCAATATATCATTAATCGTATTACTGTTATTGGCATTAACTGAAACCAAATAATCAGTAAGTTCCTTCAAGGTGTTTAAAGATGTATGAAGCTGTTTCAAAGCATCAAATTCGGCTTCATTTGTCTTATTCTGAAGAAAACGTTGAAATAACCCTGCCCATTGTTCTTTCAAGAAATTGATAATATCACTAGAAGAGCTAAACGCATGAATTACATTATTCCTTTTCAATGAACGGATTTCTTCTATAAACTGATAAATTTTTATGTTGTCAACATGAGCATACTTTATATTCTTGCTAAAATCGGAATCCTTATTCCCCAAATAGGTATAATATTCAGAATCTACTTCTTTATCAATAAAGATATACACCTGCTTATTATGCTCTATAGCAGTCTTGATTTCTGTATTAGAAATCGAATATCTTTCATCTGCAGAAGAAACAGATCCGAATCTACCACCAATGATGGCAACAAGAATGTCGATAGAATTGATCTCTTTGTAGCAATACTCTTCTAATCTAAAATCCTTTTCATAAGGTATTGCGCCTTCTTCGTTCCTTACAACATCGTAACCCAAACTACGGATAAAATTATCCAAGTCTGCTCGAATCTGTTTTAAATCATAAAAAGTCGAGCTTATAAATACCCTAGGTCTAGCCATAATTGTACTATTTATAGTAAATGTTTAAGTAAAAATCCAAATTCTACTCTTTCACTAAATATTTTAAGAAATAACAAACAACACCAACTGTTGGTGCTATTGCTATAATCCAATACAACAAATAGACATCAAAGATATAATATCTACATTGGAACCACAACCATTTCAATGGATGTATTTCTGTACTGCTGAGCATAGCATATTGATAGTCAAAGGATGTTTGATTGAGATTGTACTTACTCAATATTTCCTCATATTTATTGATATAATCAATTTCCTTCTTCTCCTGTTCCTCTTTGGAAAGAACACTGACATCGTGTTTTATCAAACGATATAAACGATTCAACTCATTACCACAAGCATGATAATTCTCCATCCTTTTATCATAGTTCAAGCTACTGAACAGAAGCGACAACACAAGCAAGAAGGTGGAAAGTATTATCGTAAAGGCACTAATCATATTAGCGACTTTTATTTCCGGCTTCTGCAGTGCAATCAAACTTATCGCTATGATGGAAGCCGAAAACATAGCTTCACACACCTTAGAGGCATCTCGGCTACGCTTCATACGACGAGATGCAGTAAAACGAGCACTCATCGTTTTATAAATCGTATTACCTAAGCTTTCTAAATTTTCCATATAGTATTTTCTTTTAAAAAGAAGGGAGTCCCAATCAAAACGCAAACAAACCACGTATGTGGCATTAGATATTTAAATGCTTTACAAAAAGGTGATGTATTACATCACCCCTAAGACTGAGTCTCAAAGACTCCCTTCTATGAAGTTGTTCCAACAGTCATATGGGCATCTTTCTTCAAGTGTTCCAGATGTATCCAATAACGTGTCTGTATTTCATCGTCACTATAATCAAAGTCGCTATTTATAAGTCCCTTTAAAATGAGATAAGCTTTTATATCACCAATCTCTTTTAATGCATCAAAATCTTTCAACATATTCTTGCCAGCATGCTTCTTGATATCCCAATAGACCTTTGGCAAATGCTTAATTTTATTCTCAATCTCTAAACCTTTTAGAAATTTCTTATGTACCACAGTATCCAACTGATAAAGTAGTTGTATATCTGTCATTGCCTGAAAGTATGGTAACCATCCATAAAGATGATTCAATGTCTTGAAGCCTGATAACTTTAAGTTGATAAGAGCTATATAGTAATCATCAAATGCTTGGTCATCAATTATAAATCTTGGACGCGTAAACGGATTCTCTTTCTGACTACGATAACGGGAGATCAATCGAGAGATTCGATTAAGAAAAGTCTGAGTATTTTTCTGTCGAATAGAAATACAGAGAGTTGATTTAAAACTATACCCTATATATTCAAAACTCTTATCGCCCACAATACCATAATGTGTCTTATCGGGAGAAAGGCGTAGGCTGACTCCCTTTATGATCAATTCACACTTAAACTCATCTACAAAACGAGCATCTATCGGGGTTGTGCTCAATATCAAAATATCATCTACATACCTTTTATATAAGGTATTGGCATCACAATGGTTCTCAATACTCTCATCAAAATTCAACATAGATATACCTGCAAGTATGTTAGAAATGGATAAGCCCTGAGGTATTCCCATCAATCTAGGCTGCTGATTTGAAGATAATCTAGCACCACCCTTGGATACTGTTACTGTATTTATGGCTGTCTTTATCAATTGCAAAACACTGGCATCAACTGATGGTTCCAATTTTCTATAAAGAGTATCCAAGTCTATAGAATCATAGAACCCTTTGATATCCGTCTTAAAGAAGTAAACCTTCTCAGAAGAATGTAGTGCCATGAAATCACCAATGTCCTTAATGTATTGATTAGGCACTTGATTATTCACCGCTTCAGGAAATGCTTTTTGGAGATATTGGTTAAGCACCCCCAGAATCATTCTATCACGCATTGATGGTACTGACAGTATTCTAGGGAACTTATCTCTTCCTTTTAATATAAGTTGTTCCTTATAAGGTGAAAACTTATACGTTCCAGACAAACATCTACTAGCTATATCATCCAGTTTCTTTTCGTAATGGTTCCAAAAGGTAGCAGGTGTTAAGCCATCAAGCCCACCCCCTTTTTTGCGTTTTAACTTCTCGTTATAAAACTTAGTGAAATGAACTGGATTGAAGTATTCATTAATATCCTCCATACATATTCATCTTTATAAAAGATTTGAATATTAATGTATATCACCAATACAGCGTCCCCACTATATTACAAGTAGTTACACCTATCAGTTTTTTGAAAAAAGTTATTAAAGAAAACTTTAAGAACCTCCCCACACCTTCGGCGCAGGGAGGTGAGCGGTACGTTACTTACTCTTCTTGCTTTTCTTTGCCTTCTTTGAAGGCTTGGCGGTTCCTATCTCGCCCTTTTCCTGCATGTGCTTGAGGAGACCTTTGCAGTCGCAACGTGCCGCTGTTTCCAATTCGACGTACTCATCCTGTTGGCCTCTGTTGTAAAGACCAGTGATTCTTAAATTAATCATAATTTGATTGAGTATTATAAAATGTAGAAGCAGTACGATTGTTTGGATAGTTAAGCGACAATCGTAAAACGCTTATTTTTCTTTGCTTAAGATGGGCGGGTAACCCGCCGTAGTATTGTTCCTCATTGCAGTATCGCTCTGCACTTGTCGCCACTCGAATGAGGATGTTATCTTATAAATATTGTTGCACAATATTTGCTAGTTCATCAGCGTAAGAGGATGTATCTTCTACATATCTCTTATTTACAAGTATATATAAGGATAAATCATTTCTTCTAAAATGCTCGAACTTGTCATCAGAAACCGTTGAAAGCACGAAACGACGATAAAGACGGAAACGACGGGATACCATTCCATCTTGATCTTTTTCGTCTTCTGCTCCAATAAAAAAGAATGAAGCTTTTTCGTCTCGTTTCAATACATCTAACATTATATGAAACATTGTATAGAGTATCGTTCTAACCTCAAAAGTATTGGAACGAAGACTAAACTTATTTTTACTGTTGATGTTTGCCTTATCGAAGAACTTCACACAATAAGCATGATTTTTATAACATTCAACTCTTACGATATAGGCATGATGGGATTTGTCTGACTTAAACCGATATTGCAAGGTCTGAATCAGATACTCATCACTCTCACTTTTATCTATCATTTGAAAGATAAAAGGATAACCATCAGACATCAACCGCTCCATTAGATTAACTTTTTATAAACAGGTATTGCTACCTTATCCATTTCTTCTTTCGAAACCTTAACAACTCCGGGAGTTGCATCGAAATAATCTACAGGATAACGATACTTGCCATTTGGCATCAAAACCTTAGTTACACGGCGGAAGAGAGAGATACCCTCTTCTGTAACTATCTTTGTTATCGTCTTATCTATAATCTTTCCCATAATTCTTTATTTTTTATTTCAATATCGCCTGCAAATATAAGGGTTTTCTGTGAAACTACCAAATTTTTGGGGGAGTTTTTTCTTCATATCCTAATGTCTCACACATCATCCAAATTCACATCCGACAAGTCTGCTCCAATAATCGTCACTCGATTGTTGTATTTACGTATCTCATGCCCATCCTTTATTTGCTTGGTGTAGCGATTGGCATCCAACTGGAGGCAACGACACACATTGCGACTTGCAGTTTCCATGTTCTTGTCAATAATGATGATTTGTGCATCGTGGTTCTCTCGCAACATATCACAGAAATAGTTGTCGGCAGAAGAGAATGAATAGCCAAGAATGATGATCTTACTTGCACGCAGTATCATCTGAGAAGCATGATACCATGTATCAATGTAATGCTTGGATATGACAGGGCGCAACTTTAATGGTGGCAAGAATGATGGGATGGGTATAGACTTGTGGTCTGGATCAAAACTTATCTCGGCTGCAAGTTGATTCTTGAAAAAATCTTCTAAATCAATGGTCGTTAAATCATCATGCAGAAAATCGTTCTTGTTTTCTACATCTACATACTCTTTGAGTGAGCCATGGAAATAGAGAGCAGTCGGAGAAGTTTGGGAAGCATACGATGTATAGTTGAACGTGATGACTTGGCAGTCTTTTCCGTCCAATTGGTCGTAAATAGTGTGGTTGTCTTTGTTCTCTACAGCCACATTCTCTTGCGCCTTTCGCTGCTCCTCGCTTACCAAGTATGCCCATAGAATCCAGGATATGTATAGATAGTCGCGGATATAACTGTTTTGCCCCGTATAAAATCCATAGAAATACCCTGCGAGCAATTGCTCTATATCGAGCATATTCTTATAGATATGGCGCAAGATGGGATTGTTCGACTCATGAATGCTCTTCTGAAGTATCTCCACGATGATGTTCTTGAATGTGTCGGTATAGTTGAGATGGCTTAAATCTATGATGCTATCATCTTTTACAACCGTATCAAACACCTCTTCTATCAAGTTCATCGTCTCAGCATCTATCTCAGCTCCTTTTTTGAAGTCCAACACCTTTTTGAAAAGGCGAACGATAAGCATACCCAACTTGCGTTGTGACTCATCAAGGCTTGCGTTGTTGGCAAGCTCGTCGTTGATATTATGGCAAATGGAAACAATCTCCTTATCCAAGTCTTTTGCCAAACGGTCGATGGCTGTACTCACAAACTTGTCGAAGTGGAAATGTACTCTGCCTATTGCCTTGCGCAAAATGGCATCAAGCGTCTTGCCTTCATCGGTTTCCAAGAAATCGACAATGCGAGGTATAAGGTCGGCTGATGTCGGCAAGCCTATTGTGGCATCCACTCCAGCACCGAGCACTACCAGAGTAAGTGGCTCATCCTTGCTTCCCAATATTTTGCGAGCGAATTCCTCACCATAGAAATATTGGTTCTGAGTCATTGCATTGGAAGCAATTTGATTGGCTCCGTTGTTGATATCAAATGATGCATCTGCCATTTTCAAAATTTTAATGTTAGAAAGAGGGTTAGGATACTTTCCAAAGTATCTTAGGATACTTGGCGAAGTATCTTAGGATACTTGCCCATGTATCTTAAGATACTTTTTTGGGGGTGTTTTAGCGACCTGCTTGACGGATCGTCTTTTTGCGGGTCGTCCAGGCAGTATTGATTGCCACCCGGATGTTGTCGATGGTCTGCCCTTTCTCCCTTTTCGGAACGAAGGGAAGGAGAAGGGAAATGAAACTCTGCTTCACTATCAGCTCATCGGTGAGAGGTTGAGATGCTTCGCCATCCTTGGCAAGCATCTTCTCTGCGAACTGGTCTCCATAGAAGTTTTGCTCTGCCTTTGTAGCGTTGGGGAGGATTTGGTTATTGCCTCCGTATATGTTGAAAGTTACATCTGACATATTATAAAGGTAAAAAAGTAAAAAGGTAAAAGGGTAAAAAATGACTTGCTGGCTATGATTTCTTAATGATTTTCTTAACCTTATTCAATAGATATTCAACGTTTTTCAATGCCTTTCAACGGAATTGTTTTCGGACCGCGGATGTTGTATCTTTGCAACAGCTTAAACGAAGAACGAAGAGTGATGAGTGAAGAATTCAATACCCGGGGTGCTCGACATTCGAAGTTTGGAGTAGCTGACAATTTTAGTATTAACAATTTAAAAGAAAGGAATCGATTATGATTGAGTATTCTATTTACATGATGGGTAATCCTATCAAACCAGAGGAGCCTCAAAAGGCTTATGCCAAGAACCAAGTTCGTGAAATCTGGGACTTGAACAAGTTTTGCAAGCACATTGCTTCACACAACGCTGGCTACAGCCGAGGTATGGTGAAAGCCATCCTGTCGGACATGTGCGACTGCATTGTAGAGCAACTGCTCAACGGCAACAAGATTAAACTCGGTGAGTTTGGTGTCTTTAGCATCTCCATCAACTGTGAGGGTGCGGAATCGCTGGAGAAGTTTACCGAGGAAAACATCAAGTCGGTGAACATCAAGTTTAACCCTGGTGTGGACTTTGAGAACCTTGTTGATAAAGCTGAGTTCAAGCTCGTGGCAAGCCGTGCTGGTCAAGCTGCCTTGCTCAAGGCTGAAAAGGCGAACGAGAGTACCGTTGACCTGGAGGCTGCGAAGAAGAAGCCTACCAAGGATGACTAGAGTGACAACAAGCCATCGGGTGATGGTAGTGATACACCAAACCCTGGCGGTGGAAGCAGTACCGACTCTGGCACCGACGGTGGCGGTGATGGTCTGGAGTAGGATTCTCCCTGTGACTGCATCCTGCATAATGCAGGGTGTGGCCACCCCTTCAAACTTATGTTTCACTTTTAAACACATTTCTGATTATGAAGAATTTTAATGATGGTTCCAAGAAGATTTCTTGGGTTTCAATTTTGAATGCTGCTGTTCAAGCTTTGATTGCAGCTCTTACTGCACTGGGAGTAAGCTCGTGCGCAAATGCCTTATAGCAATGTTAAGTGTTGAATGTTAAATGTTGAATTATTAATTATGAGACAAAGTCAATATATGTCGGCTAACGACATTAAATATCTGGTTTTGCATTGCTCGGCTAGCCGATGCAATGAGGACTATAGTGTAGAACAGCTGCGATGCGACCATAAGGCTCGTGGGTTTTATGACATCGGCTACCACTTCTACATCCGTAAGGATGGTACGATGACGCAGCACCGTAAGCTGCTGGAGGTGGGGGCTCATGCCCGACCTTATAATAGATGCTCTATCGGCATCTGCTATGAGGGAGGGCTCGATGAGCAAGGCAAGCCTTGCAACACCATGACCACTGAGCAGGAAACGAGACTCATTGATCTTTTCAGGAATCTGAAGATTCTCTTTCCGAAAGCGAAGATTGTGGGGCATCGGGATTTGCCGGGGACTACTCCCAAAGAGTGTCCGTGTCTGGATGCGGGCAGCTGGGCTGCTCATCATCATCTCGATTAATACTCTGTTACTGGCGAGGTACTTTTCCTCGTCAGTACCACTTGCTTAATATCTGACATTTCCATATACTCTATTCGATTTTTTGCAAGTATGCTTTAGGAATATATCCTGTCGTAACAGCACACAACCCCTTGATACTCACATAAAGTTTATGATCTTTTTTGATACGGACGACATAGCCTTCCGCTCCTTTCAAAGGACCTTCAATGACTCGGAACTTGTCGCCTTTGGTAAACTTGGGATTATACTCATCGTAAAAATCCAGTCCTTCAACACCAGAAGTTGCTACAATATTGAAGATTTTCACTTCACGTTCTGAAATTTTAGAAGGTTCTTTCAAGTTCTCAGAATTTTTGCCACGATAGAGCATCACTTTATTGAGAAAATTGCGTTCAATCTCTTCGGCTTCTGTTCTCGTAGTACGGAAAAGAATGAGAGATGGCATAATAGGAACTTCCTTCAACAGACTCTTTTTCTTATTCTTGTCCCAATATTCTTGTTTCACATCATAAATATGCTCTATTCCTTTGGCAACGAAATATGCCTTGATAGGCTTTCCTTTCCCAAAAAATATCTTGAATGCGTACCAACTCTCCTCGTTGTCTGGTTGTATCATTGTTTATTTTTTTTATTTTGATCAGGGTGTACTTCTCATTCCCCCGTGTCGTGAAATCATGTTTCAAAACACTTGGCAAGAAAGGGTTGGTTAGTCTATTTCCAATAACGGAAACCTCTAATCACAGACGTACCCCTGATCCAAGAGCATGATAGTCTGCAACCCTTGGAATGATTAGCTGTCCGATTCCTTTGTCCTCAAAATCCTTCCCTCAATCACTCCCGTTCTTCTGAATCTCTATATAAGAGACACAGAAATGCCGAAAACATTCGTTCAATCAACGACTTAGGAAATTATGTACGAAAAGAAGCGTAAAAAAATGTTGATTTTCGTAGAACGATATTAATTTTTTAACACCCATAATTTGCTTGTTTCCAATAATTTTCGTAATTTTGCGGTAAGATTCTGTGTCTCTTATATAGAGATTCAGAAAAATTGGTTCATTTTGGTTCATTTTACAAAATCCCTCTTTTTATTCTTTTTTGTGGCTTATAGGGCTGCCAGTATCTTGGCGTTGGCATCATCTACTTCTGAGCTTTTGATGGAACGGAGATAGATTTGTGTGGTGGTTTCGGAATGATGTCCCAATGCCTCGCTGATGACAGAGATAGAGATATGATTATCTCTTGCCGTCGTTGCCCAGGAATGGCGGGCAACATAGAGGGTGAGCTTGCCCTTGATGCCTATCGTAGCTCCAAACTTTCTGAGGTGGTAGGAGATACGCGCTTCCGCATTGTGATATAGGCGTGCCTCATCCTGCTTTTTGTCAATAGTTTTATCCTGTCTTTTGTTTCCATCATCAACAAGGAAAGGAAAGAGATAAGATGAGGAGGCAGTCTGCGCCTGATACTTTTCCAACAACTCCTGCATCTCCTTCTCCCATCGGATGGTGAGACGCTGTCCTGTCTTTCTTCTTGTATAATGAAGATAACCGTCCTTGAGGTCAGATTTGCGGAGATGAGCCAGGTCGATGAAAGAGATACCACGCAGATAGAAACTCATCAGGAATGTATCTCTTGCCATCTCTTCCTTGGGATTGAGATCCTTGACAGATTGCAGACTCTTGATCTGGCTGACATTCTCTGTAGGTATGGCTCTCTTGCGAGTTTGGGCAATACCGGTATAGACATCCGAGAAGGGATGCTGCTGTGGCGTCAGTCCCTTTGCCACAGCTTTGTTGTAGGTGGCACGGAGGATGCGGAGATAGAAGGAGCTGGTGTTTTTGCATACCTCCGCCGTATGATGCAGGTACGCCTCATACGAGCGCATCACTTCTGCATCTATCTCTTTTAGGGCAATATCCTTGTTGTCACGGTATCGCTTAAAGCTGTTGAGGGATGCCTTGTAATGCAGCGAGGTGCGGTATTGCCCGTTCTTCAGCAACAGGGCGATGAGGAGGTTCATGAACTGGAATAAAGACTCTGATGTTTTCTTGTTTCTTGACATAATGACAGTGAATTTATGAAGTTTATTAATATATGATAGGGGCACCTCTGTCTCTATTCAAGAAACAAAGATGCCCCTATATAATATATTAATGTGTCAAGGACGCCAGTTCGTATGAAAACACAGGCTGACCTCCAATAGAGAAAAGAAACAAATAGATTCCTAATCTCTCAAGCACCCTACCGGCACAACATATACGCCGTCCTGCGGACGCTGGTAGGCATATTTACCGACACCAGTCAGCACCATTTTGAAAGATGGTGACTTCATCTTATCGGTATCGATTTTACTTTCCAAGGTCACCAAGTTTCCTGCGCCCTCCTCTATGAGCTTGTCGCCACCCAGCTTCACCTCTATCAACCCATACTTGCCATTACGAAGATGAACTACAGCATCACACTCCAGACCTTTTCTATCACGAAAATGATAAACGGAGCCACCTAATGCATCAGCATAAACTCTCAAATCACGTACACACAAGGTTTCAAAGAATAAGCCAAACGTACTCAAATCATTGATCAAGTCATCCGGTCCCATTCCCAAAGCTGCAGTTGCAATCGAAGGGTCGGTAAAATATCTGGTATCAGAAGTACGTATCGCCGACTTGCTTCTCATATTCGGGTTCCAGGCTGTAGAATCCTCTATCACAAATATCTTCTTCAAAGCCTTGATGTAGGAATAGATGGTATTCTCACTAACCTCAGTACTCTCATTGTTGGCAATATCTGCCAAAATGGTACTTGCAGTAGCCTGACTTCCCTGATTTCTCGCATACGAACGCATAATCCTCCGTGCCAATTCACTATCACGGTTGACTCCATCTACACGGGATACATCGAATCTGGTTACTGCCTCAAAATACTCAATGGCCTGCTGTAAAGCAGCCTGTTTGCTTTTCTTATCCAAGGCTTTCGGCCAGCCACCCCGACAAGTCAAATATGCCAGATGCTCCAAGTCAATTGGGTTGATTCCTTCTACGAAGTAATCCGTCCTGTCGGTTGCGAACAATTTGGCAAGGCTAACCTCTCCTGTAGAATCTCCTGATTCCCACAAACTCATCGTTCGGAGTTTGAGCCAGGCAAAACGCCCCGTACCCGTATGAAAGATTTCGTCATAACTAGGTGGTACAGCAGACCCAGTCAGTATGAACTGCCCATCATCATCACGCTTATCCACTTCATTTCTGACGGCATCCCAGAACTTAGGTGCTATTTGCCATTCATCTATCAAACGTGGCGTTTCACCTCGAAGCAACAGTTTGATATTGGTATTGGCCATAGCAATGTTCTGCTCCATAGTATCTGGATCAGACATAGACAGGATACTTTTAGCCTGTTGGCTGGCAAGAGTAGTTTTACCGCAATACTTAGGACCTTCTATCAAAACAGCCCCCATCGCATCCAGTTTTTCTGCCAATATTTTATCTGCAATTCTTGCTTTATATTCTTTCATAAAATCTCATTTTTAATTTCTGATGCAAAAATAATATATTTTATTGAATATCAAGCAAATAAAATGGTTAAACTTTGTTGCTTTCCCATTCTATTGTGGCAGTTGACCCAATTTTATTATGACAGTTGACCCAATTTCATTGTGGCAGTTGACCAAAATTTGTTGTGGCAGTTGACCCAAATTCACTGTGACAGTTGACCCAAATTCGTTGTGGCAGTTGGCGAAATTATTGCTTCTGATACATGTTTTATCCTGTTTCATGGACCATCACCGGCAACATAAAGAGCCGCAGCTACGGCACCTGCAGAGAACTGGGCTTCAACTATCCCAACCATTTCGCCCGCCTCTTCAGACAAAAGACGGGAATGTCTCCTAGTGCTTTCAGAAAACAGCTGTTAAAAGAATAATCATGACTGTATCAGGAAGCAACGATGGAATGACTGAACTTATGATGCTTGACCATCCAGCGGTATACAACCACACAGATGATAACAGAGAACAGCGAACCGAACCACGTCGTGATACCCATAGGATAGAGCGTTTCCGGATACATCTCTGAGGCAAGATAAGCCAACGGAATTCTTACCAGAATGACCGACAGGAAATTATAAACAAAAGAGATGATGGAATAGCCGCAGGCTGTAAACAAGCCTGAGAAGCAGAAGTGAATGCCGGCAAAAAGGCAATCATAAATATATCCTTGCAGATAAACGGCTCCTTTTTCTACTACAACAGGATCATCGGTAAAGATACCCACTGCCACCTCCGGGAAAATCTCCCAAACGGCAATCATCAGAATGCCATAACAAAAGATGATGACAAGAGAACAGCGCAAAGTTTTAAGCACACGGTCTAAATTACCTGCACCATAGTTTTGGGAACAGATGGCAGATACGGTAGACAGCATGGCAGAAGGAAGAATAAAAACCAGACCGATAAACTTCTCTACGATGCCCACAGCACCGGCATCATACACGCCTCGTCCATTGGCAATTACGGCAATGGCAAGAAAGCCCAACTGGATGAAACCATCCTGCATAGCTATCGGGAAGCCTATCTTCAGAATACTTTTTACCGTCTGACGGTTCGGACGGAAATCATGTCTGTGAACATCAAATACTTCTCGGTGACGCCTGATGGCAAGGAGGGCTACGATCACACTGAACATTTGCGATAAGGTAGTGCCCAATGCAGCACCTCGGGCTCCCCACCCCAGATATCCGATAAAGAAAAAGTCGAGAAGGATGTTGACCACACAGGCCACTGCCACGAAATACATCGGACTCTTCGAATCGCCCAAACCACGGAAGATAGAGGCTATCACATTATAAGCCATGATGAAAGGAATGCCGATAAAGCATACCATAAGATAATCACGGGTACCTTCCACAGCCTCAGGTGGCGTATCCATCAATCGGACAATACCATCACGGCAACAAAGCAACACCACTGCCAGCAATATACTCAAGATAAAGAACATGGTAGCAGTATTACCAATAACCCGGGAAGCCCGGCGCTGATCCTTTGCACCGATGGCATGAGCCGTATTCACAGTAGTACCCATAGCCAGACCAATGACTACGCAAGTAACAAAATACATTACCTGCGCACCATTAGATACAGCCGTAGTACTATCTACATTACAATATCTACCTATCACGAAAAGATCGGCCAAACCATAGAGAATCTGTAGGAAATAAGCCAGAATATAAGGTAACAAAAAGGTCGTGATATTCCCCCAAATGCTACCTTGTGTCAAGTCTGTTCTATTCATCGGTTGCAAAGATACTATAAAAAACAGAAATAGCGAGACAATCTTACTTATTTTTTCTCAAATTCTGCAAATTTGTGATATATCACCAACATTCACGGAGCCGTGGTTACCTCATACCGGACATAGATAAAAAAAACTCCGAAGAACCAAGATTGATTCTTCGGAGTTTTTTGTACACCCTTAGGGATTCG
>OLSX01002687.1_pt1 | contig 15330 bp, 14 predicted proteins | sample 1673141 | NCBI WGS metagenome assembly OLSX01 (sample SAMEA3136759, study PRJEB25190) | human gut metagenome | biome: human gut; feature: human-associated habitat; material: faeces | place: Austria | collected 2013
ACGAATGCCAGAACAGCTGCGACCTGAGTCGAAGGATCTCGGCGAAGCCGCCACCTTCATTCCTAATTCCTAATTCCTCATTCCTAATTTTCTAGAACCCTGAACCCGACAACCCGAACCCTCTTCCCCCTTCCTTCATGCGCTATAATGAAAGTAGCCCTATCATTTTCAAGAAAAGAGGTCTTACTATGGTCAATACAGAACGAATGAAACGCACCTTCACAGAGCTTGTCTCCCTCTACGCACCGAGCAAAGGCGAGCGTGAAGTCTGCGAATATTTGAAAAAGAAGCTGAAAAGCCTCGGCGCCTCGAAGATCATTGAAGACAATGACGGCTCCGTCAATGGCGGAAACTGCGGCAATCTGATCGCCGTCTGGAATGGCAATGCTCCGGGCCTTCCCTCCATCGCACTCACCGCGCACATGGACTGCGTCGAATGCTGCCAAGGCATCGAGCCCGTTCTCGAAGACGGCGTCTTCACTTCGAAAAGCGACACCATCCTAGGCGGCGATGACAAGGCCGGCGTGACCGCCATCCTGGAAGGCATCGCCCTCATGAAAGAGATGTACATCCCGCACGGCAAGATCACTGTCATTTTCACCGTACAGGAGGAGATCGGTCTCTTCGGCTCCAAGTACATCGAAGAAAAATACATCCAAGGCATTGACTTCGGCTACGTGCTCGATGCCGACGGCCCTGCCGGCTCTCTCTATAACGCCGGCCCGTCCCAGTACCAGCTTTCCTTCACCCTGAAAGGCGTCGCAGCGCATGCCGGCATGGCGCCGGAAAAAGGAACGAATGCGATCGCCATGGCCGCAGAGGCGATCACACACTGCCCGACAGGACGCATCGATGAGGAGACCACCTGTAACATCGGCATCATCACCGGCGGCACTGCGACGAACATCGTCCCGGACGCCTGCGTCGTACGCGCAGAGGCCAGAAGCCGCGACCCGAAGAAGCTAGAAGCACTCGTCGATACGATGGTCCATGCCTTCGAAGACGCAGCGAAGAAATTCCCTGAAGGCTCTCTTTCCGTCAATACAGAGAAATCGTATGATGCCTTCCTCGTCAAGGAGAGCGACCCCGCGCTGAAGCTCTTCCGGAAAGCTGCCGCCTCCATGGGAAAAACCATGACCGTCGCAAAGAGCGGCGGCGGAAGCGATGCGAACTGGTTCACCGCGAAGGGCTTCCCCGCTGTCCTTGTCGGCGTCGGCATGACCGACTTCCACACCAGCCGTGAAAGCCTCAAGGAGCAGGATCTCTACGATGCCGGACTTCTCGTGTACAAGCTCATCGAGGAAGAAAGCCATCTGGGAGAATGAGTGACTGGTGACTGGTGACTAGGGATTAGTGGCTAGGGATTAGGAGTCTCAAGTGACTGGTGACTGGTGACTAGTGACTGGAATGCCAGTCGCGGGCATCGCCACTATTTATACTCCGCGGCGCTTCTGCTTTTTATGCGCCGCACCACCATTTCGCATTTCTCATTTCTAATTTCTCATTCAAGTGAGGCTTTCCATCGTAATCAAGGGGCGGCACGCCCCACGGGCTAACCCTGAACCCTGAGCCCTGAACCCAACAACAAAAGCCCATCCGGCTCTTATGAGCCAGATGGGCTTTTATTGTTTTCTTAATATTTATCTCCGTACAGCTCCTTATTTCTCTGTACGATCGCCATGATGCGGCTGGCCGTCTCTTCGATGGCCTTATTCGACACATCGAGCACCTGGCAGTGGAGCTGGCGCATGATCTCCTTCGCATAGGACAATTCATCCTCGATGCGGGCAATGTCTGTGTAGTTCGCCGTTCCGGAGAAGCCGAGCGCCTTCATGCGTTCGCTTCGGATGGTATTCAGCTTGTACGGATCGATGATGAGCCCGATGATGCGATAGGGCGGCACCTGAAAGATCTCTTCCGGCAGCGGCACTTCCGGCACGAGCGGAAGATTGGCCACCTTGAATTTTTTGTGTGCCATGTACATGGAGAGCGGCGTCTTCGAGGTACGGGATACACCGATCAGGACGACATCGGCCTTCTTGAAGCCGGCCGGATTCTTGCCGTCATCATACTTCACGGCGAATTCAATGGCTTCGACCTTCTTGAAGTATTCTTCATCGAGCTTGTGGATGATGCCCGGCTTCATACGGGGCTTCGTTTCAGAAATGGTCTGTACCATATCCATCATCGGCCCAAGGATATCCACATACTTCACATGGTTAGCTTCTGCAATGCGCTCGAAATGCGCACGAAGCTCCGGGCTGACTAAGGTATGGCAGACGACAGCGCCATGCTCTGCAGCCTCTTCGATGACCTTCTGGATCTGTTCTGCATGACGGATGAAGGGCACGCGCACAACGTCGATGTCTTCATCAAACTGGCTGATGGTCGCCTTGGCGACACTTTCCGCAGTTTCTCCCAGAGAGTCGGAAACCACGTACACTTCTGGTATTTTTGACAAAAGGATGACCTCCTTTGGTATTGATTGGAAATGAGATGAGCAGCAAGGGATTAGGATTTTGGGTTCAGGGTTCAGGTTGACAGGTTCAAGGTTGTGGTGCGACGCATCAAATCATAGAAGCGCCGCGGAGTTTTGATAGCGCTTCGCGCGTATCCGTTGCCTTCCCCATTGGGGTAATGCTATTAAGTTAAGCGGCAGAACGATCTTGGCTCCCCATCGGGGAGCTGCCCGAAGGGCTTGTGCAAGCGAACTGGATTTTTAAGAGCGAAGCGACGCGAAAATCCAGTGAGACGCCATTTCGAGCGAAGCGAGATGAGGGGGCTACGTAGCGGTATTGCATGAAAATGTTTGGATAGCGACAGCATCGGACTATTCAACATAGCACACTATACCGCTAGCATGCCCCTATTGCCTTCGGCACTTCCCCCGAAGGGGGAAGCAAGACGCTATGTAGCCAACGATTTCCTTAACTTAATAGCATTACTTAGAGAAGGGGATGCCCGAAAGGCAGAAGATAGAGTGCCCCAAAGGGGCACAACTCTACGTAGCGGTCAGCATACTATCTGCATCAATCGGTATTCCTGCTATCCCAAGCTCCTCGATGAACGTTCTGCAGAATTCTGCCTCTTCGAGGCAGTCTATCCCTGGCCTTCGGCCTGCCCCTTCTCTAAGGGGCGACGCATTTTATGTTAATCTCAAAACTTGCGGCGCTTCTATTATATTTTGCGCCGCACCACCAACCTGAACCCTGAACCTTGAACCCGACAACCAAAAAAACACCTGCTTTCGCAGATGTTTTCCCTCACTTCAACTTCTCTTTCAAAAACTCAATGAATGTTTTCGTGACACGACTGAAGGGCTGATTTCTGCGCCACGCAAGAAATGTGTAGATATACTGCGTTTTTTCTCCGATCGGTCTGAAACAGATCCGATGTTCATCAAGAAAGGGGAGTACACCCTCCCCGGCGATAAAATAGCCCATGCCCTCATCGACCATGATGGCTTGGTTCGTGGGGAGGTCAGACTCGATCATGGCAGGATGGCTACTCTGATCCGTATGCCCGGCAAAGAGCATCGCATCAAGATCTGCACGAAGCCCCTGCAGCAGGGGGCGGCCTTCAAGGTCTTGCATCCATACTTCCGGCTTCTTGGCGAGCGGATCATCCGCACGCATATACACTCCCATCCGGCTCGGTTTTCCGATGGGGAATGACTCATACTTCTCCCTATCGAAAGGCTGCACAAGGAGGCCCACATCAACGCAGCCATGATCCATACATTCACAAATGTAAGGCGTGATGTCCGTGTAATAGCGGAAATATACAAGAGGATGGAGTGTCTGGAATTCCTTAATGAGACGCACGAAATCACGTGCCTGCGAGAGATCCCCTCCTGCCACGCTGATGGTGCCTTCCAGATTTTCTGCCGCCTGCGAGACTTCCATCTCCGTCTTGTCGACCAGAGAGACGATCTCTTCGGCGCGTCGGCGAAGAAGAATGCCTTCCGGCGTCAATGCGATCTTGCGTCCGCTCCGATCCAGGAGCGGGACGCCCATATCCGCTTCGAGGTCCGCCATCTGGCGCGACAGCGTCGGCTGCGTGATGTGGAGGCGGCTGGCCGCCTTCGTGATGCTCTCCTCACGCGCGACCATGAGAAAATATTTCAACACACGGATTTCCATGGAAATCGCTCCTTTCATGAAATCATTTTTCTCATTATATCATGGGAAGGAAAGGGGGCAAGGGTTAGCCCTCGGGGCGGCTCCGTCCACTGATTTTGAGTAAAAGCTCGGCTCTCTAGTTAGGAGTTAGGAGTTAGGAGTGTTGGTGCGGCGCATAAAAATATAGAAGCGCCGTAAATTTTAGATAAACCGTACTCTCGTATCGTCATTCCGACCGAAGTGGAGGAATCTTTTTCGTTTGCGGCATACCGCCGGGTAAGCTCAAGAACGCAAATGGGAAGCCTGCTTTCAAAGGCAGGGAGTACGGTGTTTCATGCAAGAGAAACAACGCACAATGTACGGATTTCCGCTGCAACAAAGATCCCTCGGCTTTGCTCGGGATGACGAAACGGAGAGATGGCTACCCGACAACTGCTTTCAGACTTAGATCATGAGACATGCTGTCCCTTGATTTCGAATGAAAGCTTTGCTCGAATGAGGAATTAGGAATGAAGGTGGCGGCTCCGCCGCAAATATATATTTTGCAGCGAAGCTGCCACCACAATCCTGAACCCATCAACCTGAACCCGACAACCACAAAAGACGTGCTTTCGCACGTCTTTTGTCAAAAACTATATTTTCCCTTATAGATCAGGTCTTTGATGAAATTCGGAAGAGCAAAGCAGCTTTTCTGGATATTTTTATTGTAGTACTTCATCGGCTGCGGGCCGTCTTCACGGACCGTGGCTGTGAGCGGGTCATATTTCTTCGATCCGATCATGAAGGAGTGCATACACTCCGGATAGATCGGCACGTGTGAAAAATACATGCGTACGATAGGGAATACGTCACGCATCGCCTCAAAAACATCGTGGACGGTCTTCTGCTGGACGATCGGAGACTCAGTCTGCTGGACGATGAGCCCATCTTCTCTAAGAGCCGCCTTGGCGCTTTTGTAGAATTCTCTCGTGAAAAGGCCTTCGCCCGGTCCGATGGGGTCAGAGCAGTCGATGATGATGACGTCATAAAAGTCCTTCACCGCGGCCGCAAAAGCGATGCCATCTCCCACATGGACATGAAGCTTCTTCGGCGGATCCAGGAGGACTTTGGAGATCGTCGGGAAGTATTCCTTCGAAAGCTCGATGACGCGGCCATCGATGTCGCAGAGATCCACCTGTTTTACACACTCGTGGCGGCAGACTTCGCGTGCGACGCCGCCGTCTCCGCCGCCAATGATGAGTACACGCTCCGGATGAGGATGCATCATGAGCGGGACATGCGCGATCATTTCATGGTACGTCCACTCATCCTTGACGGAAGTCTGGAAAACACCGTCTAAGATGAGAAGACGTCCATACTGCTCCGTCTCGACGATCTCAATGTGCTGAAAGGGGGTCTGCTCTTCATGCAGTCTTTTTGTGATCGCCAGAGTGAGCCCCAGATGGTCATTGGCCCACTCAGTCACGGTCTGTTTCGTTTCCATAGGCTTAGTTCTCTTCTTTCGGAGCTACTGTCTTAGCCGCCTCATCGAAAAGATTTCCGCCGGCAGGCGCAGGAGCAGCTTCTTCTGCTTCTGCCGCCGGTGCTTCTACCGCCGGTGCTGCTGCTTCTTCCGTGGCAGAAGGCTCCGCCTCAGCGGTCGGTTCAGACGGTTCAGAAACTACCGGCTGCTGAGCCTGCACCGCCTGCGGCGCACGAGCGGCTTTGGCTGCTTCGATCAGCGCCAGCGCAGATTTGAAATTTGACAAGAGCTTTTCGATATACAGATTCATATCGCCTTCTGCCTTCAGCAGATCCGCATTCATCTTGCGACGAGCTGCTTCGGCATCGGAAACGATCTTCTGCGCTTCGCTCTGGGCTTCCTGAAGGGAAAGCTCAGCTTCCTTGTGTGCATTCTTCTTCACATTATCTGCGGTTTCCTGTGCCATGACCAGCGTGTGGGACATGGTAGACTCCATCTTTTCGTAGTTGCGGAGTTTCGTGCGGATGATGTCCATTTCTTCTTCCATCGCACGGTGCTCGCGGTAAATCTTCTCATAGTCGCTCGCAAGCTCTTCCAGAAAGGCATTCACTTCATCCTTCGAATAGCCGCGGATCTGACCGGAAAATGTTTTATTATGAATATCCATCGGTGTGATCATGATCTATGCTCCTTTAATGATATTCCTACTTATGAGTTCAAGGGTTCAGGGCTCAAGGTTCAAGGTTCAAGGTTCAAGGTTCAGGGTTCAAGGTTCAGGGTTAGCCCCTCGGGCGTGCCGTCCCATGATTACGTGTAAAAGAGGTTCAGAGGGTTCTATAGGTTCAAGAGGTTCAAAGGGGTTGGTGCGGCGCATAACAATCAGAAGCGCCGCGGAGGTTTGAAATTAGCGATTTTCCCGTATCGCAAACCTAATCCCTAGCCACTAATCCCTGCTTTCAAACTTCTATGGTATTCACGAAAGATGAGAAATCTATGAACCTGTCGAACCTACAGAACCCATTGAACCTATTAACCTGAACCCCGAACCCTTACTTATATCTGTCGATCAAAAGCCCTGTCCGTCCTTTTCGGCTCGTACCGGTCTCTTCCTTGATCTCGATGCGGCCGCGTCCCCGGATACTGATGATATCGCCTGCCTTCACCGTCTGGGACGCGCTCTTGGCAGGCTGCCAGTTCACTTCCGTGCGTCCGTCATCGACGGCCTGCACCATCTTGGAGCGGGATATACCAAAGCCCGCTGCCCCGACGGCATCGAGGCGAAGAGAGGCCACTGTCGCACGGACTTCCTTGGCCGTTTTCTTCGGCGGCTCGATCTCCTCCATCGGGATCTCTTTGACCGTGACAGGGACCATGGCGACCTTATGGAAATTGTCTCTGATCCAGCCGGCCATGGTACTGTCTGCTACGATCTGACAGCCGGCACCCTGCATGAGGATGTCGCCAAGAACGGCACGGTCGATACCAAGACCCATCAGCGAGCCTAAGACGTCCCGATGCCCGATCAGGCGGTAACGGTCATCCCAAGTGACGGAGAGGAGTGTCATGCCAAAGTCGATGGGACCGTCATAGTCGTCTCTGGAAAAGGCGATGCGCACGCGCTCTGCCTCATGATAGCCGCCTTCACTTTTCACCGTGACCGTCTTCATATGGGTTGCGATAGTCTGCCCGATCTGCGCGGCAAAAGGCGACATAAACGGACCGACAGCAAATGGCCGTCCACGGTCGACAGCATCGGCCAGATCCAGCAGACGGATCGCCATGTCTTTGGCATCGTCACTGGTGGCCGCAAAATAACGAATGATTTTTTCTCTATCTTTCATATGTTGATTCCTGGCTCATCATTTCTAATTATTTCCCCGCCATCTGATCCGATTTTGCGAGGCATGCTTCTACGCCATCCATCAGTGCAGCGCGGATACCCGCGCGCTCCATGGCATGGATCCCCGCAATGGTGGTACCGCCGGGACTAGTGACCTGATCCCGCAGCTCAGCCGGGTGTTTCCCTGTTTCCAGCACCATCTTGGCTGCGCCATACAGCGTCTGAGCAGCGGCTTCGATGGCAAGCTTTCTGGGAAGACCGATCAGGACGCCGGCATCTGCCAGGGCATCAATGATGACAAACGCATATCCCGGACCTGCCCCCGAGAGCGCGCCAAGCTCATCGAGCTGTCGCTCCGTCACGACGGCTTCCTTGCCCAGCGCGCGGAAAATATCCTCTGCCTCAACGATGAATCCTTCCGAAGCGAATGTCCCCGGAGCGATCGCTGCCATGCCTTCTCCGACAGAGGCCGGGGTATTCGGCATGACACGGATGACTTCTGTCCCCTTCGGAAGAGCCTTTTCCAGTGTCTCGATCGTGACAGCGGCAGCAATAGAAAGGACCCGGCGGGGCGCATGCCGGGACAATTCTTCCAGCACAGAAGGAACCACGTTCGGCTTCACGGCCACAATGACCAGATCCGCCTCACCGGCTTCGCCCCCCTCTTTGGAGACAGAGACTCCGTATCGTGCTGCTTTTTCTTCCGAAGCCGCAAGGGAATGCTCCTTGACGAAGACTTCTTCTTTTTTCCATAAACCTTTGGCAAGGCAGCCGGAGAGGATCGCTCCTCCCATCGCCCCGCATCCGATGATCAGTATCTTTTTCATAGGTTCGGTCCTTTCCAGGCAGGGATGCCTTGGAAATCGGTCAGTCGATCCTTATCGAGCCGTACAGTCTCCGGCAGGCAGATAAGGACATCATCATTCAGAAGTTCGATGCTTCCGTGGGCCAGATAAACAGCTCCGCTCATGAAATCGACAAACCGGCTGGCTGTCTCATCATCCACACTGTCATTCAAAACAACAATAACGGCGAGCCCTTTTTCAAGAGCATCCACCCCATGCCGTGCATCTGCATACGTGCCGGGTACCATGATCACCACCTCCAGCGGACGGAGACTTCGGGCCGGCAGCGCGCCTGCCTCCGGAAGTATCTCCCTCTCCTCTGCCTGTGTGTCATAGACATCCTCGTCCTGGTCATCGAACTGCTTTTTCAGCCAGCCCATGCCCGCTTCCCAGAAAGACATCAAGCCTCTGGAGCCGAGGGTCCCTGCGGCTGCTGGGCATTCCACTGTGGTGCACCGGCCGGTGCGGCTGCCTGCTGATCCGCATAGGCAGCGAAATTCTCACGGGAAACGCTCATATTATTCGGCGCGCAGAGATAAATGCTTTCAGAGATCTGGTCGATGCGGCCATCCAAAGCATACATGATGCCCTGAACGAAATCCACGATACGCTGGGCTTCATCCGCATCCGTTTTTTCCATATTCATGACGACCGGACGCATAGCCTTCAGATGATCCCCGATCTTTTCCGCATCACTGTAGCTCTTCGGGCTGACAACAACCATGGTGTATGGCTTGGCGGCCTGACGCGGGACAGCGCTTCTGCCGATACCGCGGACAGCTGCCGGACGCGGCGGGACGGGCTGAGCCGGATTGACGGGAGCCGTCTCCTCGCCAAGATCCTCCTCTTCCATATCCTCATCATCACGATCGACGAACTGATCTTTAAACTTATCCAATAAACTCATTTCTTTCTCCTCCTAATGGTATACGCGAGAGCCGAAGATCGCGGTGCCGATACGCACCATCGTGGCTCCCTCTTCGATAGCCTGTTCAAAATCATGGGTCATTCCCATAGACAGGATGGAAATCTGTCCCTCGGGAAACTGCTTTTTCATATCCTCACACATCTCGTGGGCTTTGCGGAAGACGGGGCGCGTCATCTCCACATCCTCATAATTCGGTGCCATGCACATCAGTCCGAGCACCCTCACATGAGAGAGCGACTTCGCTTCATCGATCGCCATTTTCATGTCATCTGGTGAAAGACCTGTCTTGCTTTCTTCTCCGGAAATATTAAACTCCAGAAGTACGTCCTGCACCTTATCGATCTCTGCCGCCCGCTTGTCGATCTCCCGCAGAATGGACAATGAGTCCGCTGACTGGATGAGATCTGCCATAGCGACTGCTTTTTTGACTTTATTTTTCTGCAAATGTCCCTGCAGATGCCAGGTCACCGGGAGCGAGAGCTCCTGGTATTTTTCTTCCATTTCTTGGACACGGTTCTCACCCACATGGGTGACACCGAGAGAAATGGCTTCTTCCATGTCTTTGATGGGATGGAACTTCGTCACAGCCACCAGCGTGACCTGCTGATGATACGGGGACTTCTCCCGCGCTGTTTCGATCCGCTCCATGACATGAGCTAATCGTTCTTTGATTTCTGACATAGCCCCGCCTTCTTTGTGTAGTTTCAGCATAGCTCTTCTGGTAGAAATAGTTATACTCATGATTTATTATAGCACAGAAATCCATAGGGAAAAAGAGAAAAGGCTTCACGAGGAAGGGAGCCGGGGATCGGAGAATGCACGGTGACGCCTGACTGACAGAAAGCGATCCCATCATTCCATGTAAGGAAGGCCATGACGAAATGCGGCATGAAAAGACGTATGGCGGTGACCGGATCAGCGTTTCCTGACCTACCGCTTCAGGCATCGCCGCGATGAAGCCTCTGCCGAGCCTTTTGACCTTATCAGCCGCATACACAAAAGCCCCGACAGCTCATCTGAGCCGTCGAGGCTTTTATCACTTGTTCCTTATACCATATTCGCTTTCTTTGCGATCTCCTCCGGAATCGTCAGACCCAGGATCTCCGCATCCTGCTTATTGATGACGATGGTATAGTCCTTCTGATGTTGGATCGGAGACGTCTCCGGCTTTACCTTGCCATCGAGGATATCCGCCGCCAGCTCTCCTGTCTGCTTGCCGAGGCGATAGTAATCGACCGAGAGCGCTGCGAGCGCACCGTCCTTCGCCATGATGTCCGCCCCGACGATGACGGGGATCTTATTCGCATCCGTGATCTTCATCAGTGTCGGAATGGAGGAAGCCAGCGTGTTATCCGTCGGGACGTAGATGTAGTCTACCTTACCGATGAGTGACTCCGCCACCTGCTGGATATCATTGACATTGTTCACCGTACGTTCTTCGACGGCAAGACCATGCTTCTTGCAGTAGTCCTTCATCTGGTTCGCCTGCACTTCACTGTTTACTTCGCTCGAGCAGTAGATGAGGCCGACATGCTTCGCCTGCGGGATGAGCTTGCCAGCAAGCTCCATCTGGGCATCCATGGCTGCGAAATCACTGACTCCGGTCACGTTACCGCCGGGTCTCTCATCATTCTGTACCAGCTTTGCACTGGTATAGTCAGTGATCGCAGTACCGACGATCGGGATGTCCTTGATCTCATTCGCTGCTGCCTGCGCCGCCGGTGTCGCGATGGCACAGATCAGCTTCGGCTTCTCTGCTTTGAACCTGGAAACGATGGTCTTCAAATTCGACTGATCGCCCTGTGCATTTTCCTGCTCGATCTCGACCTTATCCGGCCCATAGCCGCGCTCCTTCAATGCATCGACGAAGCCTCTATTGGCCTCATCGAGTGAGCCATGCTGCACGATCTGTACGACACCGATCTTGATCTTGCCCGAGGCATCTCCGCTCTGTCCACCACAACCGCCGGAGATCAGAGCCGCCGCTGCGAGCGCGGCCGCTATACTGCATTTCATCCATACTTTCATCATGTAGCCTTCTTTTATTTATACAATACTATATGGGGTTCAAGGTTCAGGGTTGGCCCCGAGGACGTGCTGTCCCTTGATTGTGAATGAAAGCTTTGCTCGAATGAGAAATTAGGAATGAGGAATTAGGAATGATGGTGCCGGCGAATCCCAGTCACCAGTCACTCCTAATCCCCAATCCCTAATCCCTAGCTACTCATCCCTAGTCCACCATCGTGGCATTCTTGTATTCATCCGGGATCTTAATCCCAAGGATCTCCGCATTTTTCTTATTGATGATGACCTCATAGACTTCCGGATCCTCGACCGGAGTTTCTTCCGGCTTGATCTTTCCATCCAGGATCTGGGCCGCCATGTGGCCGGCCTGGACGCCCGATTTATAGAAATCTACAGAGAGAGAGGCGAGCGCTCCGTCTCTGGCCATGCTGTCAGCGCCGACAAGGACCGGGATCTTAGCCGGGTCTGTTACTTTGACAAGGGTCGGGATGGAAGACGCGAGAACATTGTCCGTCGGGACATAGATAAAGTCGACCTGCCCTACCATGGACTCTGCGACCTGCTGGATATCATTCACGGAGGAAACCGTTTTTTCTACGACAGAAAGGCCAATGGAAGCGGCATGCTTCTTCGCCTGGTTCGCCTGGATCTCACTGTTTACTTCACTCGAGCAGTAAAGAAGCCCCATGGTCTTGGCATTCGGCAGGAAGACTTTGCCCATATCTACTTGCTTTTCGACCGGACCACGATCATTGACGCCGGTGACATTCGTTTCCGGCTTCTGATTCGATTTGACGAGTTTCGCGGTCTCAAAGTCGGTGATAGCACAGCCGACGATCGGAATATCTTTGATCTCATTGGCTACCGCCTGCGTTGCCGGAGTAGAGATCCCGAAAATAATATCCGGCTTATTGCTCTTGAAACGTGCCGTGATGCTCTTCAGATTCGACTGATCCCCCTGTGCATTCTGCTGATCGACTTCGACCTTGTCCGGCCCATAGCCTTTATCCTTCAGCCCATCGATCATCCCTTGATTGGCTGCATCCAGCGAACCATGCTGCATGATCTGCACGACTGCGACCTGTTTCTTGCCGGAAGTCTTACTGCTCCCTGCCGAATTGCCGCCACATCCTCCATAGACCAGTGTCATTCCTGCCAATGCTGCGATAAGCCCTGCTTTTACCCATTTGTTCATGATGATATTCCTTTCTACTTTTCTACTATGCTGCTTTCAGAAATATGATTCTGCGTGACAGAGATTTACGCGCTACTTTCTATTGCCGCGCCGCTCTTCCTCTCACTGAAACAAAAAGTCCCTTGCTATACTCAGCAAGGGACGACGGGGACTCATCGCGGTACCACCCAATTTATCTAAGGAATACAAAAAGGGTGGTACCAAGGGACGGATTCTCCGTGGTACCACCCTCATTCATCTTCATCAGATCAACTCTCGGCTCCTTAACGCAAGCCACCCCGGCAAGACCTACTTCGATTTCAGTCATGCAGTTCCGGAAAGAACTTCCCTATTCCCTATTTACCGGTTCCCAGCATTCCCGGCTCTCTGTGAAAAATCAGAAATACGTACTTTTTTCCATCAGCACTTTTGTAATATGTGCTTATTGTATCGGATGATGAGGAAAATGTCAAGCTGAAAAGCCATCAGAAAACAAGATGACTTTTCAGTTTGGAAACCTAAAAGGGCAATGCTATTAAGTTAAGGAAAATGTTAGCGCCGTAACGACTTGCTTCCCCCATCGGGGGAAGTGCCGAATGCAATAGGGGCATGCTAATGGTATGACGCTCCATGTTGAATAGTCTGATGCTATCGATATTCCAACATTTTCAGGCAATACCGCTACGTAGCCCCCTCAGCCCTCCGGGCAGCTCCCCCGATGGGGAGCCAAGAATGATCTGCCGCTTAACTTAATAGCATTACTACGAAGGGGATTCTAGGGAAACGCCGATTCAATCACAGAGTCGGATTTCATATGGATTTTTATTTCCTTTTGCTTTCATAGAAAACCCCAGACCGAAAAATTCGATCGGGGGCGCATATTATCGATTCGCAGTCGCCTTGACGGCATCCACGACTTTGGCTCCGCCGGCACGATTTCCGCGATCGACGAAACGATAGCCGATGAAAAGGAGAATGAACCAGACCGGAGTGACATAGAGAGCGACTCTCGTATCCTCACGGAAGGCAGAAGCTACGACTACGCAGGCAAGGAAGGCCATGGTGATATAGCCGGAGTAAGGAGCCCACGGCATCTTGTACGTGAGCTTCGCCTTCTCTTCTTCCGAGAGGGAAGCACGGAATTTCTGCTGGGTGCGCAGGATGACGAACCATGTCCAGAGTGCCCCGAAGGAGCCGACGCTGGTGACATAGACGAAAAGCTCCGCCGGCATGACATAGTTCAGACCGACAGCGACAAGCAGGATCGCTGCGGAGAAAAGGATGCCGACCCACGGCAGACGATGACGGTTCAGCGTCTGGAAGCAGGCAGGTGCATTCCCCTGCAGGGACAGATTGTAGAGCATACGTCCGGAGCTGAAGATCCCGCTGTTGCAGGAAGAGAGTACCGCCGTGATGACGACGATATTGATAATATCCGCTGCACCGGCGATGCCGAGTTTTTCAAAGGTCACCACAAATGGGGATCCCATGTGCCCGATCTCATTCCATGGGTAGATGGACATGATGACGCCCAGAGAGAGCACATAGAAAATAAGGATACGCCAGAAGACTTCGTCGATGGCTTTCTTGATGGTGGACTTCGGATCATGCGCTTCCCCCGCAGTGACGCCGATGATCTCGATGCCAAGATAGGAATACATGACCATGACAAGTGCCATCAGGGTGCCGGAAAAACCATTCGGGAAGAAGCCGCCGTTCTGCCAAAGGTTTGCGATGCCGGTCGCAATGCCGCCATTGCCGATGCCGAAGACGATCATGCCGATGCCGCTGATGATCATGAAAATGATGGTGCAGATCTTCACGAGGGCAAACCAGAATTCAAACTCGCCATAGGCAGAGACGGCGATGAAATTCACCACGGTCATGATGACAAGTGCGACGAGCGCTGACAGCCACTGCGGCAGATCCGGATACCAGAAATTCATGTATATCCCGACGGCAGTGAGCTCGGCCATACAGGTGACCATCCACATGTACCAGTACGTCCAGCCGGTGAGATAGCCCCACTTCGGACCTAAGAAACGTGCCGCATGCGCACTGAAGGCCCCGGAGACCGGGTAGGCGACGGAGAGCTCACCGAGCGCACGCATGATGAAATAAATCGCAATGCCGCCGATGACATACGTCAAGAGTACCGATGGGCCGGCAAGTTCGATCGCAGTCGCCGAGCCAAGAAACAGACCGACACCGATCGCACCGCCAAGGCCGATGAGCTGGATATGTCTGTTTTTCAGGCCGCGTTCCAGGTTTTCATGCATTTCCTGTTCTTTGTCTTCCATAATTCTTTCCTCCTAGCAAGTCCTGATAATCCCAAGTCCGGCAGTTGAGACTGCCCCGCCGGAGAGTGGATCCCCTCCCCCGACATAACCGCTTTCCTTTCTTCATCTGCTTTCAGAAATGTGCTTCCTATTCCTGCATATTCGAATGAGTCTAAGTAATAACGCAACTAATATTTTATACAAAATAAGGGTGCATGGCAAGATAAAATAGGGGAAAATCCATATAAATTCAGTCATGTGAGAGAATATTCTATGATTTTTATTTTATAGGAAAGTACACATTATCACGTTTTTGGCATGAACATGATCATCCATAACCAAGTCGTGGCAAACGCCCCGAGAACGGGAGTGAGTGGTGAACAGTCGCTATGGATTAGGAGCCTCGCGTGACTGGTGACTTGAATGCCACTTTCGGGCATCGCCATTTACAAAAGCAGACGCTTGGCTGCTGCCGTAAATCGCCTGCTTGATACGCATTTCCCCGCGCACTTTCATACCGCCGGTGCCCTATCCGCCCCTTCGCTACGCCTTCCCCTTGAGGGGTAATGCTATTAAGTTAAGGAAATCGTTAGCTACGTAGCGTCTTGCTTCCCCCTTCGGGGGAAGTGCCGAAGGCAATAGGGGCATGCCAGCGG
>OLSX01002688.1_pt1 | contig 15326 bp, 10 predicted proteins | sample 1673141 | NCBI WGS metagenome assembly OLSX01 (sample SAMEA3136759, study PRJEB25190) | human gut metagenome | biome: human gut; feature: human-associated habitat; material: faeces | place: Austria | collected 2013
TTTTTTAAACGCAAACACTTGTGTAAATCGGAAAAACATCGTAGCTTTGCATTGTCAACTCGAAATTAAGACCCTGGCCAAAGGACCAGAGAGTTGACATTTCAAATATGAATAATTTCTACTATGTGAACAAAGTTGCCCAACCTACGGGAGAGCATGAAGTGCATAAGTTAGGTTGTCGGTATTTGCCTTCGGAGGAAAATCGACTCTTCTTGGGAATATTCTCAAATAGTAGTGAGGCGATAAGAGAAGCAAAGAAACACTACTATAACGTAGATGGATGTTTCTATTGCTGTCCTGAGTCGCACACAAGGTAGGCAAAGGGAATTGGTATGTAACACCTAAGTGCACCGTAGCGGAATCGGGAGGTCACCGTATAATATTAACCACAAAACGTCTTAACCATGTCAAAAACAATAGACAAAGGCAGAAGTGCTAAAACAGGACAATTTGTTCCCATCTCCTATGCTAAAACGCATCCGAGCACAACTGTTATTGAAAAGGTCAAAGTTGGCCCAACCAAGCATAGGAAATAAATTTTGAAGAACCTGGACGACTCTTATCGTCTAGGTTCTCTTCTTCACATTACCTGATAAAATATTCTTAATAAAATTTCTCCAAGCGCTATTGTGTAAGGACATCCACTGATACCCGGTCTATCAAGCCCGCAAAATCCTTCCCGTGTCTGATCTCGCATTCCCAAACGATAATTACTTTCCAGCCGAATTCTTCAAGTTCGCGTTTTACGACTGCATCCCGTTCTTGGTTGCCTGATATCTTGTTAACCCAAAATTCCGTATTGCTCTTAGGCGTGTATGCATATTTGCATCCGGGATGTCCATGCCAGAAACATCCATGAACGAAAATGACCGTCTTGTATCGAGGCAGAACGATGTCTGGTTTCCCGGGAAGAGTCTTGACATTGACACGATAGCGAAATCCTCGGGCAAAAAGGGCCTTGCGAAGCGTAACTTCCGGCTTCGTATCCTTGTTTTTGATCTGAGACATGACCTCGGATCTTTTTTCTCGGCTCCAGATATCCATGGTGCGTATCAATTGGGAAACCCAGCCTTCTTGAGCTTCTGCAGGTTGAAGTAGAAGGCATACTTCATCCTGTCAGTTAACGGTTTCATTCCATCAGCGACATCCTTCATGGCTTTCCATTTCCAGTCTTCAAGAATTCGTCGACGGTTGTCCCATTCTACCATGGCCTGTATCAGTTCCAATGTAATCTCGTCTTGACCGTTTGCCGGAGAAATTGTATCGGAGGTCTCGGCTGCTTTTGCACGATCCTGCTCGGCCAGACTGTCGGCTTCCTCAAGAAGTTCCGGATTGTGTTGCCAGACATTCTCGTAAATCAGATATCCTCTGGAGATGTCGCTGTCGTTCAGCTTTCGGTTGTTCTTGATTTTATATGCAATATCGCTGGCCAGGGAGGTCAGGGTCGGCTGCAACATCCCCGTGTCGCGCCCCCACGTCTCTATCTTTTTCCAAAGAGAGAACGGGATTGCCCGTATGATACCTTCCTTGTGCCGTCTGTCCGACTCTTCGTCGCCAACATCGCTTTTGTGGTTGCGTTTGGGAGGATTCTTCTCATCAATAAAATCCTGACGAATCTCATCGAGATTGTAAGCCCATTCATTTGAGCGGACTTTTAACCAGCACTCTTCCTTTTTGGCCCATTCGATATAGTGCGAGACGGGAGATTCTTTGAGAATAAATTCGTTAACCTGCTTCATCAGATCGTATATGAAATCCGACAAGGCTGACGATATCGCCTGGTTTTTCCAGATTCGATACAAATCCAGTCGTCCCTCGGTAATGATATTCAGAAGAGACAATGTATATGGAACGACAACCTGTTTCAATTCACCGATATGATCTCCCGTGAGTTTGGTACCGTATCGTTTGTCGGCAGCCTTGAAGAGAATGGCCTTGGCGATCGTGTCCTCAAACCATGCAACGTCGATATGTTTGACGTCCGGGAGATTGTAGTTTATGAAACGGGCATAGTTCTTTTCATTTCCTCGTACCACGATGTGAGGCCCGATAGCCAGATTTCTGCCATTGTACGTTTCCTGCCATGCATTAACATATTTGGCAAGTTCTACTTTTGTAACGACCTGCTTCTTGGGATATTTCAGATCAAAGGCCTTTTGCCGTGATTTCGTGAATCCTTCCTTGGCCCGCAGAGTCTTGTATTGTCCGCGAGCACGTTCAAAGAACCATGCCGTTTGCAGATTGTTGGTCGGAGTCGCGGGTGCAAATATGTATCTTGAGATGCGCTCGATTTCTACAAGAGCCGGATTGTTGGCCGAGAAGTCGGCATCATTGACTTTGTTCTGAGTATTGGCATAGCGTGATATGCGTGAAACTATTTCCGCATATTGATCCTTGTCCTTGATGACGGACAGCTTTACCTGAACAAGAATATCTGAAATGTCGGCCTTGTCCTTTTTGGCCGTATTGTAGATGGAGGCCGTAGTCTGACCGCCATTTACAATCTGGAGGTTGCTGATATGTCTGATGAAATGCCTTGTCTCATCCAGTTCGATGTGATCGGCTGTTGCCGCGATACCGTTGTTGTAGGCCAGGAACATGTGAGGTTCACTCTTGATGGTTTCCCTTATGCCCTTGTTGATCTTTCCCGTGAACTGAAGAAACGAACGCACGTTCTGTTCCAGCAGACGGGATCCGTAGCATTCATAAAGTTTGGCCAGACATTCTCCGGATATAATGGCAACGTATGCTTCGTAATCGGGATTGCTCAGATTGGCGGCAAGACATGGAATTTCATATTTGTGTCCGTCAAGATTCTCAAAATCCAGTTCTATGGGAACTCCGGCCTGTTCGGAAATCTTGTAAAGATACTCCACGTCTATAACCTTATAGTAGATGTTGTATCCGCAGATGACTTGGCTGGCTGGCAGTTCACCCTTGTATGTGCCGTTTGTCAGGATGAAGGCATTTACGCGAATCAGATTTTCGCGCAGTTCGGCATAATTGGCCAGCGTATTGGCGAATTCAAAGATTTCGGAAGATTCTGCAATCTCATTGACATAATCGTTGTATACGGCCCGGCGGAAAAAGTTCGTAATCATCTTTGAAGCCGTATCAACCTCGCTCTTGGGAATCGTACGGATCTCCGTGGTGTTGGCATAAAGGGTGATGAACAGATCCACGGTTTCGTAGTTGTCCGAAATCGCATATCCGTTTATTTTGTGTTGGCCCTTTTTCTTCAGATCGCGTTCGTCGTAGGCAACCGATACGTTCTCCGTTTCGGCTGCATCGGACAGCATGTCCAGACAGATTCGGGTAAATATCTGTTCCTGGGTATTTCCATCTTCATCACCCGACTGCATGGCGACAACGTCCTGCATAAGGGACTGGTAGAATTTTTCAATTTCTTTCATGATCAACTGTCGATTTGAAGAGATCCGTGTCAGTCACTGCGTATTCCTCGCAAGCGGACGTGTTGATTGTGTATGTGACGTTGCTGATTCCATTGCGCAGATCCCGTTCCATGATACGGGGGAAATCCCCAGATATGCGATAGGCCTGCTCCCAGCGAATCTTGTAGCAGCGATCCTGGTACATGGGCGCGTGTTCATCGAAATATCCCGCATGAGTCAGCCCGGTATTGAACCGGTGCAGCGCAATCGTGTCAGTCGCCAATGCTTTTCGCAAGTCTTCGATTGCCCGGTTCAGGGTCTGACCGTTTTTCCGGGATACTTCTACGGAAAGATGATATAGGAAAAGCCGGTTAAGCAACGCATCATCCAGTTGGCGTTCCCCGTTTATCGTAAGTCGATCCGAGCCGTTGGTTGCGGTTGTCTTTACCTCGATGGCCCAGTCCTCACCCTGAAAGTCCCTCATGGCCTTGTCGCATCCGACCCAATATCCGACCGTTTCCGTCATGTCGGAGGTATTTCGACGTATCATGCGAGACAACAGATGAAGCTCGCCATACAAACCTTGTTGTTCGGACGGAGAAAGCCCGGCCGCAAGGCCTCGATCGAAAAGAGTTCTCCACTTTTCAAGTTGATTCAGGACAATGCGAAGTGCGGACTTTTCGGAGGATTCACGGGTTACGGCACTTGTCAAATCCGAGCACAAGGTGGAGAACACGCCGAGACAGTCCGTGTGATGCAGTTGTATCAGCAGCAGGTTTCTGTGCTCGAAACTCGTGTCCGGCATTTGCAGGATTCCAAGTTCCTTCAGACTTTTGAACTGGTCAACCGGAATGGTCAGCCTACTGTCATATGAGAAAGCGATACCGTACAGGTTGTCCGGATATCGGTATGTCCCGTATACGTACAAGGGAGACTCAACCGGAATTCTGCGTTTGGTGAGTCCGGCTTCCTCTGCCGAGGCCAGATTGTTCCATATGTCCGTTATCGAGTTATTGTTCATCATAAGTGTTGTCGTTGGTGCTGTCGAAGTTCTCCTCGGTAATTGCAAAGTCGGCTACCTGGTTGGCTACATAGGAGATGGCCTTGTCGGTGTCACTGTGCGGAAATGCGATGGCAAATCCGATGAACGGCTCGTCGTCTTTCGTATAGGAGACAGCATCCTTTACTCCAGACATGTTGGAATATTCCGGATTCAGCGGATAAATCATGAGCAGGGGAGTCTGTTTGGAGCGGAACTCCTGTCTGACGAGCTGCGGTGAAGGATATTCGTGTTTCCACTCTTCTTTAGCCCGGGTCTTCCGGCCTCTGGTCTCATCAAGAGCTTTCGACAGCATGTCGTCAGGAAGGTCAATGAATTCATCGGTCGGATTACCCACGATATGGTTCTTGCGGATATAGTATGTCCCGGCATTTTGTGCATCCTGTGCCTGCCGACGGATGAAGCATCCTGCCAATACGCCGTTCGAAAAGGTATGGACGCATGTGTTGCCATCTGCATTCTTGCTCATCAGTGCTATGTCCCAGGAAACAAGTTCTCCCACATCGTTCAGTTCCCGGATATAGTCGCATATGAGGTCGAGATTGACCTTGGTCAGGGACTCCGGCAGTTGGAACCGGGACAGGTAGTCGCAGACGGTATCGGAAGATATGCCGGTCCACAGATAATCGTTTTTGATTCTGTCTGGAGTTCCGAGTTCTGAAAGCAGACTGTCCGTTGCCGCCAGATTGTTCCGTTTGGAGGCCGGATCCCGGAGCAGCTGGTAGGTCTCTACCAGACGACCGGCCCACGAGACTTGAATGTTCTTCGTGTGACGCATCTTGGATATGGACGTTATCTGCAACTGTCCTGGATGCGTGCGAACCTTCAGGGCATAGTTCTCCGGCGTTCCGCCAGATTCGGCCAGATATCTGAACTCTTCTCGAAGTTCGTCACTGGCAAGCGTTATGTGGCGGTACCATTCGTTCAGCTCGTTGCTGGTGAAGAGCCGGCAAAGATCCACATAACCGGGGCGATATCCGAACCATCGTCCCATCTGCATCAGTGTGTCGTACATTTTCGACGCACGCAGAAAATAGCTCACGGACAGCCCCTCGAGCGTAAGTCCGCGAGACAGCTTGTCTCCGCCAATGGCAATGACCGAAATGCCGTTTTTTTCGTTATCGTAATAGGTCAAACTGTCTCCAGAGGTTCCGTTGATGGACTTGACTTCTATCTTCTGTACAGCCCGATAGAGCAGAGGCCTGATCTCCTCCCATGTGTGGCTCCGTATTTTGTTGTCGATACGGGAAAGAACCGGTGACTCGATGATTTCTCCGGTAATGGTACGGTATGAACGGTAATCGGGAGTGTCTTCCTCGAAAATCTGCCGGAGCTCTTCCAGCATGGTTGGATCATTCGCCTCTATTTCGCTCTTGTAGTATTTGAACAGACGGTCAATAATCTCCTTGAGATGATTCTGCCATGCCTGAAAACGGGAGACGTGAATCAGCATGGAGTTGTGTTTGTTCTCCTGACCACGGGCAATTCGAATGGCACAGGTAACGATAAAACACTTGATGGCTGTTCTCAACGATTCCGGAATATCATCTATCGTCGGTTTCGGATCGTCTCTCTTGTGACCTGCGGGCACAAAGGTGTCGCTGTCCGTAACCGGGAAAACAATGGGCAGAAGATCATCGTCCTCATCGGGATTAGCCGAAGTGCCGAAGACCTTTTCGGGACCGACGTAGTTGTCCGGAGCCGGAAGATTGATGGTGCAGGTAGATTTATAATAAAATCTCGCGGGAATAGATCATCTTTGTCAAGTGGAATAAAGATGTTGGCAAATGGGGTCGCCGTATAGCCGACATAAGCAGACCGATTGAACAGCTTGATGATCTTGCAGATATTTCCGTTTATGGCGGTCGGGTCGTCACCGGCCCGACTGGTATTTATGGAAGCATTGTCCGCTTCGTCATCGACAAGCAGCAGGGACTTGTTGGCTATGACATCGTGGGTGGACTGTGATTTCAACCAACTGTACAGCCGCTTGAGTACGGAAACGTTTTTTTTGATCACGAGAATGATCGGCTGAGGATTGTTGAAGTTGAAACCGGCCGTATTTGCCGCCTGCTTTGTGAAGTCGCCCCGTTCGGTGCTGGTTGTGTAGGAGTTTGCGATGGCTTTGTCAAAACCGGGAATCAGACCTACTCCGATACGTATGGTTTGGTTCATGTTGTAGGCTCTGGTATTTTGCGTGTCGAATCCCAGAAAACCTTCGTCTATGCGGGTCTGTGTCTGACTTCTTAAATTGTTGTGTATGCCGGCCAGAATGATGATCAGGTTGAATCCGGCATCGGCGGCCTTGCAGATCAGCCCCGTATAGTTGGCTGTTTTGCCGGACTGTACCTGTCCGACGACAAGTCCTTTCTTGTTGATGATGACGTCGCTGCGCTGTGGATTGAACAGCTTGTCCAGAATACGGTCGGTCAGATCATCCAATTGGAAGATAACCTCGGGGGCAAAATGCTTCTGTTCGGCCAGGTATTTCTTGTACCGGGTCCAGAACAGCCATTCCGAACGACATTCAGCCTTGAATTCCTTCAACCATGGAATGCGGGCATCACGTCCTTCCAGAATCTGGTAGGTATCCACCTTTACGTTATAGATGGACAACAGGCTTTTCTTCAGCTCTATTTTGTTCAACCCGGCAAACATGGGCAGGCTTGTGACGGTGGAAATAGCTGTATCTATATCGCCGTCACTTACTCCGGGCTTGAATCCAATCATGACCTGGCACATGTTGATGGCCTTTTCGTTCAGTTCATTCATTGCAGTTCGTCTATCAGGTCTTCGTATTCGTTGAAAGGCTCCATTTGTTTCAGTGCCAGTCTTGACTGTTCAGGAGTCAATCCCTGATCCAATTGCCTTTCATGTATTTGTTTTATCATTGTGCGGAGCAACCCGGGATTCATGTCCGAATAGGGTTGTTTCTGGCTGTCGTCATCGTTGGCCTCCCGCACATAGATGGTTTTGGCGGGTATGGATTCCTCCACGAATTTCAGCAGCATGTCAATAGCCTGGTCCGGGTTCTCTTTGGCAAGCTCTCGAATATTACGGACAAGCGCATGTTCCCGATTGACGACGAAAGACCATTTGTTGTCCTTTTTCTTTTCCAGCCAAAGACTTTGAAATTCCTGCCCGGCCCGCTGCCTGAGGATACGTCCGCGGTGTCTGTAAACCTCGGATCCTTTGTTGCAGGCCTGTCTGGCATAGGATTCAAGCTGCTGCCTGCATCCGACGGGGGGCGCCGCTTTGGCTTTTCTGATGTCTATCTGCCAGTCGGAATCCACGCTGTTGGGCAGATTGATTTGTATTCTAACCAGTTTGTAGGCCTCTTCCTTGCGAAACAGTCCCAGCCAGTCTCCGGCCAGCAGCAGACGGTCTCCGCGATAGACATAAAATCCCTGGTGTGCGGAGAATCCGAAGATGCCTTCGGCCTGTCTGTATGCGGTCTCCGAAGAAAAGTTGTTCTTGTGGGGCAGGATATATCCCTTTACGGTTACCTGTTCTCCGATTTGTTCGGACGGCATGATCTGAACCTTGCTCTCCTTTGGGCAGAAGGGATTCCACGGGTCAATTTCATGCCCGCCCCAATGTATTGCGACGGATTTGGCCTCCAGGAACCGGTGAAAGGTCATTGAAAGATGCTTCTTGACCCTGTCGAATGCCTCCGAAAACTTCCGTTTGGCATTATCGTTCTCGGCTTTTGTCGTAGCCGGTATAATCCGGTCCGGATTCGTCCAGATAACGATGGTACCGGACGCCAGGTCGTCCAGTTCATGCTCGAAACCTTCCGGTAGCCAATGGATCAGTTCCCATCTGTCACATTGAGCAACGTGGTCCAGACTCCATGTCCAGAATTCGGGAGACTGTCCCTGAATCTTACTCATGACGGTCAGTGTCCGACATTGTGAAAAGGAGGCGGTTTTCAGGCCGAGACCGAAACGTCCCAAGTCCGTTGCCGACCGTTCTATCAGCGGATTCTGTGCTCCGGGCCGCATGGCCTGAATAATCTCGTCTCCGGACATGCCGTGTCCATCGTCCCTGATTGTTATAATGGAATCACCTCCTTTCCAGATCCGGTTAATCCATACGTTTTTGGCCGATGCCGATATCGAGTTGTCCACAATATCGGCAACTGCCGTTTCCAGACTGTAGCCGATGGCTCGAAATGTTTCGATCATCGCTGCGGCCCCCGGAATGGCTGATGCGGTTTTCAGAGAGGAGAAGTCCATGGTTGCAGGCAGGTTTTATTGTCTGGTTGAAGTAAGTCTGAGAAATTCTACAACATTTTTTTGATGGCCTCCGCAATTCTTTGGGCGAGTACCACCGGTACGGCATTGCCAATCTGTTTAAAGGCAGATGTCCGGCTCCCTTCGAAATAGTAATCGTCCGGAAAGGACTGAAGACGGGCCGCCTCCCGAACCGTAATGGAGCGTACCGTTTCCAATGTCGGCTTTAATGTCGGATAGATATAGTAATGACCGTCCATGGCAATGTGTGCAACTACAGTGTGACTGCATCCGTAAGGATCGACGACATTGAAGCGGTTGAGAAAGGTCTCCTTGTTTCGATGAGTCTGCAGTTCGGCCGGCAGTTGTGCATAGTTCAGTCGGTGGTGCTCATTCAACCACCTCTCGACGGCTATTTTGTATATTTTACGATCGTTCTCGTTAGTCGGCCTGGCTACATGCTGGGTTGTAAAATCAAGTTCGCCGCGTATCCCGGACTGGTCCAGGTACGGCATTTCGGATAAGGGCTTGACGTACGAAACGGCTTCGCAGAATTTCCCTTCACCTGCCTTTCGCGTGGGCAGATCCGAGAACAGATCTCTTAATACCTGATAGGGACATTTTTCCTCGGGCAGTTCCGGATAATGGTACGGGCTTTTCGACCCTTTTACGGCGCGTTTCCAGCCTACGATAATGACTCTCTGTCGATTTTGCAGAACTCCGTGTTGAGAGGCAACCTGAACCCTGCAGTCCATATCATAGCCAAGTTTGTCAACCAATCGTTTGAGATCCGCAAAGGGTTCTCCCCGTTTGGCAGTCAACAAGCCCAATACGTTCTCGAATACGAACATCTCGGGATCATAGTGTTCGATAAATCGAACGTAGTATTTGTACAGCTCATTTCGAGGATCATTCTCGACCTCCTTGCCCATACGAGCTCTGCCGGCGACGGAATAGGCCTGACAGGGAGGACCACCGATGATGATATCAACCTTGCGTTTGCCTTTGAGCTCGTCCACGTTCTTGAAAATATCATCAATCGTATTTTCCCCTATTGTCGCGCAGATCGTGGTATTGATTACGCTTTTAGGGACCTGGTCCCAGAGTTTTCGCCCGTCAGTCCCTTCTTCCTTGTGCCTGAGGTAATCTTCATAGATCGAAAGCATTCCATTTTTCTGAAGATAATGAAATGCCGATCGTGTTTTCAGCGTGTTGCAGGCATCCTTATTCATCTCGATATGCGCAATTGGCGTATATCCGGCTCTAATGAAGCCCTCAGAAAGTCCTCCTGCCCCGGCAAACAAGTCTATGAATGTATATGATTTTGTTTTTTTCATTAATTTGGCCATAATATATTGTTACAAAGTTAACATATTTAGTTGATGATCTGGATATATATTTTGAATTATTGGCTTCGTTATCGCAGATTTTTACTACGGCCTTTCTTAAACACTACGAATTGCAATATCCAAATAGGTCGTCAATTATATTTAATTTCAAAACTATGGCCTATTTCAACCAGCTATACTTTATTTTTTATTATGGTAATGCCATGTGGGATAGCACTCCGAAGTTCTTGAATATTAGGAAGATCCATTAGTACCATACAGAATATCATCTTTTTATTTATTCACTCCAAACGAACGATCTCATTAATACATAATCGCTTAAATATTTGTTTCTGTTTGATTGACGCAACTATAAAATAAAAATTGCCCCATTTACGGGGCAAGTAAAACTTATATTTAGGCTCTTCTTACAAATCATTCCATAATATCGTCTTTATACTTAATAAATATCTCTATTTTACGCATTAGTTCATCAAGTTGTGGGGAAACTTCTTTTTCGTAGGTTTTATAAAAACTTATTGTTTTATGCAAATAATCTCTACGTCGGACGCAGGTTGAACCATGCTCATCTTTTTCAAAGAGTCTTACAGCATCTCGCCTTAAGAAATCAGCATTAAGTAACGAAAGATCATGAGTTGCAACTATAAGCTGACAATTCTCTGCTATGGTTAAATACATTTTCAGAATAAATGCAAGTGCTTTAGTATGTATACCATACTCTATTTCATCAATACAAGTGGATTTCTCTCCGACGACCACATCATACAAAACCACCAATAATCTGATAATATTCTTTGTTCCCAAAGATTCCAGATCAAAATCCAATCCACTTTCCCCATCTTTTGTAGAATGGATAAACCGTAAATTTTTATGGGTAATTACTCCTGAGGGATATTGTTCCATCATAGCTTTAATCACAATATCCGGAGCTCCATTTGCTATAAGTTCTGAAATATTTAAACTCGCTTCTTCTATAACATAATCACAAATATTGGTCCCAACATCATTCAGCAGTCGCAAAAGCAAATTTTTTAAAACTCTATCTTTTTCAGGATCACCCGTTTGTAGCTTATCTGCCAAACTTTTATCCGACCTATGAATCATACTTATATGATTCTCAAAATAATCAAAATTCTTAGATAGAATTTGACTTTCCAGGTTCAATGCTCCAAATGTCGAAAGCACACTCGCATTAGCAAGGGTATTAACTTCTAAATCATGTTGATCAGATTTAGATAAATCACATGCGCTACCATAATTTATTACAACTTTATCTAATTCTTTATTGTGATATCGGTAAAATATACGCGAGCTTCGTGATTGTACCAATTTGAGCTCTTCCTCTTCAATACACTCAGACGATACTTTTATATCATAATTAAAACAAGTACCATCAATATAATATATCAACGAAAGTTCCGTAGGTTGAGTTGATGAAGATTTATCTAATAGAAATGGTCTGTATTCAGGTTTATCAGAGGGCTTTTGCGGTTTGGCGGTTGCAATCATTCGCAAATAATTCAATGCAGAAAACATCTTGGATTTACCCGTTCCATTCAAACCCACACACAAAAGCAAACGTAATATACGCTTCCCATTTATTTCTTTATACCAAATAGGTGGTAAATCGTTGGTCTTACTTCCTTCTTTTTTCGAAGCTACAAATGACAATTCAGCTTTATCTCTATAGCTTCTATAGTTTTTTACGGTGAATGTTTCAATCATATAAACTCCTTTTGAGTACAAAAATACACCAGTGTCGTCAAAACAACAAATATTCCAACAATAAAAACTAAGTTTAGCGTGAAAAAAACTCGCAAAGAAAGCTGCAAACTTCAACAACCTCTTGACTTATCTCTCAAACAGTGAAATGTAACCTATTTCTTGGCTCAAGCTTATCCACTTGCAATTAGCCTTTAATCAATGCCACAATAATTCCTTATAACAATTAGAAAAAAAGCTTCTTTTATCATTGTATTCCTATATATTCAATAAGTAAAGTCAAAATAAGGGAAGAGAAGAGAAGAGATGGCTGCGCCATAAAAATGGTCTCAGCCATTTTTCTTTTGGCTGCAAAATATTTTTCCGAGCCAAATGTACAAAACAACAAGTTTCACGACATATAAGTTGACTACCACCTAAATCATCCCTAACAAAGTTTCATTTATGGACTTTTATTCTTATATTTGCCACAACACGTATCATATTTGAGATGTTGGACAATATATACATACTGACAGATACCGAGCTTTGCAACAGGATTGCAGCCAAAATAAAAACAGTACGTCTGAAGCAGAACATGTCGCAGGCCGAGCTGGCAGACAAGAGCGGTGTTTCCATCTCCACCATAAAGCGCATGGAGGACGGGGAGGTAAAGAACTTCGAGTCGCTGATCCGCGTCCTGCGCACCCTGGGCAAGCTCGACATCTTCGTCCCGCTCGTCGAGGAGGAGCAGTTGAGTCCGAATGAATACTACGAGTTGGCCAGCAAAGCAAACAAGCCCAAGCGCAAGCGGGCATCCAAAAGTTACACAAAAGAGAATAAGGAGGAATCGGAATGGTAGATGTAGCTCGTGTCAATCTATACGGCCAGCCCATAGGCTCGGTACGTTGGGATCAAAGATATGAAATCGCACAGTTCGAGTACGATCCGGACTTTGTGCGACAAGGCATAGAGCCTTCGCCGCTGATGATGCCCGTAAGGGAAGGACGTGTGTACAGTTTCGGGGAGCTCGACAAAACGACCTTCAAAGGCCTGCCCGGAATGCTGGCGGACTCCCTGCCGGATACATACGGCCGGGCCCTCTTTGAGAGATGGCTGGCCCTGACGGGACGGACCAGCGGCAATGCGATCGAGACGCTTTGCTTTCTGGGCAAACGCTGCATGGGTGCCCTTGAATTCGAGCCAGCCATCGATGCCGTAGATACGGATATCCGGATAGAGGTCGATTCGCTGGTGGAGGTAGCCAGAGAAGCCCTTGCCGACAAATCGAGTTTCAACGTGAACATCGGCTCCGACAAAAAGGCGGCCATGGCGGAGATTTTGCGCCTCGGCACCTCTGCCGGCGGGCAACGAGCCAAGGCAATCATTGCCTACAACAAAGCCACCGGAGAGATCCGTTCGGGACAGGTCGAAGCTCCCGATGGGTTCGACTACTACATCATCAAGCTGGACGGCGTATCCGCCACGGCCGGATTCAGGGAGACGGAGAACTTCGGGCGTCTGGAATACTCCTTCTCACGTCTTGTGAAGGAATGCGGCATCGACATGGCGGAATGCTCGCTGATCGAAGAGAACGGGAGGGCCCATTTCCTGACAAAGAGGTTCGACCGGATAAACGGTGCAAAGGTACACATGCAAACACTCTGCGGTATCGCGCACTTCGATTACCGGCTTCTCAGGGCCTACTCCTACGAACAGGCATTCGCCGTGATGCGCGGGCTGCGGCTTACCTACAAGGAGGCGCAGGAGATGTTCCGCAGAATGGTGTTCAATGTCGTGGTGCGCAACCAGGACGATCACACGAAAAACATCTCGTTCCTAATGGACAGAGGCGGAAAATGGCACCTTTCTCCGGCCTACGACATGGGCTACGCCTACAATCCCAACGGCCAGTGGACCTCGGCCCACCAGATGTCGATAAACGGCAAATTCAGCGGTATAACCAAAGACGACCTGCTCGAATGCGCGGCCAAGAACAACATCAAGAATGCCGCACGGATTATCGATGAGGTTTGCCAGGCGGCATCCGGATGGCCGGAGATCGCCCGGGAGTGCGAAGTGCCGCAAAAGATGATTGAAGAAATCCGGCCAAATATGGTTTTCTTCTGATAGTATGGGAGACCATATCGCTTAATAAAGCGATTCCAACTTTCCGAATGAATCGTTTGTTTATTCTTCGATAGCAGCACTTAGGGGTGCAACATATAACGATATTGATATGCTGTATTTTTAGACAGTAACAGCCTAAGCCCATCCAGACGGCCCAATTATCTCTCGGATACCACTTTGGAACTGATAAGCAGTCCGCAGAAGCGACAATGGCAACAATAGAAGGAACCTTAGGGTCAATACAACCTATTCAGGGCGCCCCCTAAATCCGCAATATTCGCAGCTTTTGTAATATCAACAAATTAGCGTCTCAAAAAGTTCTTCAACGAGATAGTGCTAATTTTGAATATCTTCGACTTGAGTTGTAGGCCATTATCGGAGGTGAGCATGATAGGATTCTCCTCCTTGTACTTGAGAGCCACGGAAAGAATCATATTATCCGGCGACCTCCGATCGAAATCGTCTGGAAGCAGCGATGTATCAGCAAACTCATAGATAACTTCTCTTCCGGAAATGTTATTCAGATTGCGCAGGGCTTTCTCTGCATTCTGCTTTCCCTGCTCGTCCAACTTTATCTTCATCTTGTCCAGCTCATCGGCGACTTTAGCGGAGAGAATGACAGGATATTCGCTTGAAATCCTGTTTATGATATCCGGACAATTGACAAAGACATTCGTATCTATGATGTAGTAATTTTTCTTGCCTGAAGCAATCTCTTTTTTAGGTCGCTCAAATTTCGTCAAATCAATCTTGCCGACTATCTTCAATCCGATAGCTGGTTTTTCTCCTTCTTTTGGAGTCTCTACAACAGATGCGGGCTCTGCCTCAACCTTAGGTTCAACTGGTCTAGGCGCTACGATTTCCGGCAGTTTCACCTCAGGAACGGCAATAACCTTTTCCTGAGAATCTACCCTGTCGCATCTTGAAAGAAATTTGAGCACCATCGGAGACGCCGAGTGGAAATTGCTCAACTCATCGAGCGGCAGATCTGACACAATAAGCGTTGTACTCAAGGAACGGCTGGTGCCAACATTGAAGTGTTTGTCCTCAAGAGCAAACGCCGGATTGCGTCCAGGCAGATACAGAATAGCATAATCAACTGTCATACCCTGGATTCTATCGATTGTCTCTATAGTAATGTCTATCGTCGAATCAGAGGTTGAAAACCGCTTTTGAAGCTCGGTTACGGATGCTCTGAATGGCGTGATGATGGCAAGGCTGCGGTTCGGATAGAACTCCTCGAGTGTGCATACCACCTTGCGGATGATTTTGTCTGCAGCCTCTGAATATATACCATTACGCACGTCTCCTGTCGGGTAGAATAGCACTCCGCCTTCGTTCGGGAAAAGACTGCACTTTGCCAAGGAGTAATCCAAATAATCGTTCTTAACTGAAACAAATCTTTCATCGTAGAAAATACTCGTCAGCGCAGCCGCTTTTGCAGTCAGACGGAATGTCG
>OLSX01002695.1_pt1 | contig 15294 bp, 16 predicted proteins | sample 1673141 | NCBI WGS metagenome assembly OLSX01 (sample SAMEA3136759, study PRJEB25190) | human gut metagenome | biome: human gut; feature: human-associated habitat; material: faeces | place: Austria | collected 2013
TTCATCCCTGCTCTGTATAAGGCTCTGGGCGTGTACCTGCCCCTGATCACCACCAACTGCACCATCCTGGGCGTGACCGTGCTGAACATCGACAACGGCTATGACTTCCTGGAGAGCATCGTCTGCGCCGCCGGCGCCGGCATCGGCTATCTGGTGGCCATGGTGCTGTTCTCCGGCGTGCGCCGCCGGGTGGAAGAGGCTATGCCTCCCAAGTGCTTCAAGGACCTGCCCATCACCCTGGTTGCCGCGGCGATGGTCTCCCTGTCCTTCATGGGCTTCGGCGGTATCGTCGAGAACATCTTCGGCGTCTGATAGGAGGGGGAGATAGAGTATGGATATGCAGATGATTCTGATGGCGGTGGTGCTGGTTACGGTGATCGGCCTGATCGGTGCGGTCATTCTGGTGGTTGCCTCCATCGTCATGTACGTCCCTGTGGATGAGCGGGTGGAGCAGATCACCGGCGTGCTGGCCGGGGCCAACTGCGGCGCCTGCGGCTGCGCGGGCTGCGCCGACTACGCCAAGAGCATCGTGGAAGAGGGGAACGGCATCAACAAGTGCATCCCCGGCGGCGCGAAAACCGCCGCGGCCATCGCTGAGATCATGGGTGTGGAAGCGGGAAGCATGGTGCCGATGAAGGCCGTTGTGGCCTGCTCCGGCACCTGTGAGAAGACCTCCAAGCGCTACACCTTCGAGGGTATCTCCAGCTGCCAGGCCGTCAAGGGCCTGTACGGCGGCGACGGGGCCTGCGCCTACGGCTGCCTGGGCTACGGGGACTGCACCCGGGCCTGCGCCTTCGACGCCATCCACATCGTGGACGGTATCGCCAAGGTGGACCGGGAGAAGTGCACCGGCTGCGGCGCCTGCGCCGCCGTGTGCCCCAACCACGTCATCGAGGTGGTGCCTGAGCACAAGCGCAAGCCTGTGGTCCTGTGCCAGAACAAGGACAAGGGCGCCCAGACCCGGAAGGCCTGTACCGCGGGCTGCATCGGCTGCATGAAGTGCGCCAAGGCCTGCCCCAAGCAGGCCATCAGCATGGTCGAAATTGGTGCCATAGGCTATGTGCACCCCCGCATTGACGCCTCCAAGTGCATTGACTGCAAACTGTGCCAAAAGGTTTGCCCCGTGGTGAACCCTGTCGAAAAGCATGCCCCCTTGCAGGCTTTTGCTGCAATATGTAGTGAGGCTGAGGTCCTTGACAAGAGTGCCTCAGGCGGTGCGGCAAGTACAATGGCACGTGCCATTATCGAACAGGGCGGTGTGGTGTATGGCTGCCGTATGCGCAGCTACACCGACATAGCCCACGAACGCTTTGCCACGGTGGAAGACATGTGCGCCATGCGCGGCTCAAAATACGTGCAGAGCAGTATAGGCACCACTTTCAGACAGGTGAAAACCGACCTTAATGCAGGCCTTGTAGTGCTGTTCACTGGCACGGCGTGTCAGATAGCCGGCTTGCGTAATTACTTGCGCCGCAGCTATGACAACCTTTATTGCCTTGACCTGGTGTGTCATGGTGTGCCGTCGCAAAAACTGTTGCGCGACAACGTCGAAAGTATGTTTCGTAAAAAAGGGCTTCGCCCTGATGGAACGGAACGTGTGACGTTCCGCCGTATACACTCAACCCAAACCTCAAATCTTGATTTGAGGTATGGCACTTTCGTTGAAAGTGCCATACCTGCTCCGGGCAGCCCGCTGCCCGAAGCAGCGCAGCGTTTTTTGCGCAACACCTACATCACGGCCTTTATGTACGGCCTCACATTCCGCGACAATTGTTACCACTGCCCTTATGCCTGTGCTGCGCGCACCGCTGATGTGACGGTGGCCGACTTTTGGGGTTACCAGGGCACAGCCATACCCCGTGGCAAGGGGGTGTCGCTCATCATGCCCAGCACAGCCAAGGGGCAGCGCCTTGTAGAGATGGTGCGCCCCCACATGTTGATGGAGGAGCGTACTGTGGCCGAGGCCGTCGACGGCAATGGCCAGCTCAAGCGCCCCTCAACCTGTCCGCCCGAGCGTGCCGCCTTTGTCAGTGGTTACGCGCGCCAGGGCGAGGCCGTGTTCGCCCCGCTGCTGAGGGGGTATAAATGGGGGTATAGGCTGAAACGAATGAGGGTGAATGCCATAAGTGCCATTCGCCGCATACCTGTAGTTTACCCTCTGCTTAAGTATTTGTACAAACGAATTAAACACCGCGTTGGCTGAATTCATTGTAAACTTGTTTACTAATTCCGTCAACGCGTTAAACATTAACTTTTGATATATAGATGAAAACAATCCTTTTAGTGTTTGGAACACGTCCGGAGGCCATCAAGATGGCTCCACTCGTGAAAGCTTTTCAACATAATCCCGAAGATTTTAAGACCATTGTGTGTGTGACAGGCCAGCACCGCGAGATGCTTGACCAGGTGCTCAAAATATTTGAGATAAAACCAGACTATGACCTCAATATCATGAAACAAGGTCAGGACCTGTATGATGTGACGGCGCGTGTGCTGACCGGTATGCGCGATGTGCTGAAAGAGGTGCGGCCTGATGTGGTGCTGGTGCATGGCGACACCACGACGTCAACAGCCGCTGCCTTGGCGGCATTTTACCAGCAAATACCTGTGGGGCACGTTGAGGCCGGACTGCGTACGCACAACATTTACAGCCCCTGGCCCGAGGAAATGAACCGCCAGATAACTGGCCGCATAGCCACATATCACTTTGCCCCGACGCAGCTGAGCCGCGAGAATTTGCTGGCTGAGGGCGTGAAGGATAAAATGATTGCAGTTACAGGAAACACTGTGATTGACGCATTGCACATAGTGGTGGACAAAATCAAAAACGATGCCAGTTTGAACCAGTCGTTGGCAGCAGAACTTGTTTCGGCAGGTTATGATACCTCACGTTTGGCTGGCGGTAAACGGCTTGTGCTGATTACGGGCCATCGCCGTGAAAATTTTGGTGATGGCTTTATCTCGATGTGTCGTGCCATCAAGGATTTGACCATGCAATTCCCCGATGTGGATTTTGTTTATCCCATGCACCTCAACCCCAATGTGCGAAAGCCCATACACGAGGTGTTCGGCACCGATTTGACAGGTCTTGGCAACATGTTTTTCATTGAGCCGCTTGAATACTTGTCGTTTGTCTATCTGATGGAAAAGGCCAGCATTGTGCTTACCGACAGCGGCGGCATACAGGAAGAGGCTCCCGGCCTTGGCAAGCCTGTGATTGTGATGCGCGACACGACCGAGCGCCCCGAGGCATTGGAAGCGGGCACCGTAAAGCTTGTTGGCACGAATTATAACAAGATATATAACAATGTGTCGGAACTCCTGACAGACACTGATGCGTATGCCAAAATGAGTCATGCTGTTAATCCCTATGGCGATGGCAAGGCATGTGGACGTATTGTGGATAGCTTAAGGTGAGTTGTTGAATATAAGCATAACAAATAATCATTACATTATGAAGTTAGAAGGCAAGAATGTAGCTTTTCTTTGGGCTTGTAATTCTCCATATCCAGGTCGCATAATACCATTGTTTGAAAAATTATCTGCGCAACTTAAAGCGGGGGGGTAAAATCGGTAAGTTGGATTTTCCCTACCCAGTCAGCCCACAGAGGTTGGATTGATGATATCAAGAAGGTTGACAGGGTATTCTTTACCAATGGAGATTATTCAAAGGCTGCAGGGCAATTGGTACAAATCTTTTCAGAGGTAGCCCCAGATATTATTCATACCAATTTTGAGGCATACGATGTACCGGCCGTAAAGGCTTTAAGGTGCATTGGCTGTAAGTGCAAGGTGGTATTTCATGGTCATGACTGGGTACGTTTGAAACGGACAGGACCATTAGCCTTACTGAAGCAAATACGTTTCCGCTTGTTGATGTGGAGGCATTATCATTGGTATGGAAAGAATGCTTATGTGGTGGGCGTGTCGCCTGAGGTGGCTTCGGTTATAGGCCAGTGTAGGTCTGTCGGTTCGTTGTCGGTAAAGCAATATGATAACGAAACCTACAAGAATTTGCACTACCCAGGTGTCATGTATCGTATAAATGGTTTGGTGATGGATATGTTTGACGATGTTACACCTGTGCCACTTGGTGAAAAGAATTTGACTCTGCCTACATTTACAGCGTTTGTAACCCAGCCAGAACGAAAAGGTGCAGATGTAATATTGTGTGCTGCTGATTTGTTGTGGAAAAAGGGTGTAAAGTTTAAGCTAATTCTTACATACATACGAAGAGAATGGTTTGACGCTTTTCTAAAAGACAGGTTAGGCTTGACATCAATGCCAAAATGGTTGGAACTTAAGAAAGCGGAGAATAATATAGCTCCATTGTTAGAGCGAACAAGTTGCTTTATTAGTGCCGCACGTGGTGAAACAATGTCATTAGCCATAGCCGAGGCTACTTATTTTCTGACGCCTGTCATTCAAAGCGATATTCCAGGAACGTATTGGAACTCAAAGAACCCGTCAGCGTTCTTGTTCAAAGACGGAGATTACGAGGATTTGGCAAACAAGATGGAGTCGTTTATACAAGCTGATAAGAAAGAGTTGGAAGAGAAATGCGAAGTAAGCAAGCATAATAACGAAGAAATACTCTCACCTCGTAGCTGGTGTGAGGATATGGCGCAATTGTATGAAAGAATTTTGGGTAAATCAGAATAAAAGTATTGACATTACGGTATCGGAGCGTAATGCCATCAGCGTTGTACGTTCATGCGCGATGCTGATGATAGTGCTGTGTCATCTGTTGCAAGCCTATGGCAATAATTGGGCTTGGCTATTCAATGCAGGTGTGCAAGTGTTTTTTGTACTCAGTGGCTATTTATATGGACACAAGTTCATAGCAGATTGGCGCAAATGGTTCGGTGCGAGAATACGCAAACTGTATATACCCGTAGCATTGTTCTCTGTTGTAATGCTGACAGTCATGAAATTCGCTTGCAATGAGCCAGTGAAACTTTCGAATTACGTGTCGTATCTGCTTGATATTCAAGCTTTTAGTGGGGGGGTATAACGGCCTCTCTCATTTGTGGTTTATGACGGCTATAGCGGTGTGCTATGCCACAACGCCATTGCTGCAGCGTTTTAAGAAGTTTGCTCCATATTTGTTGCTCATATTGCTTGTAGTTAATGCGTTAATTTATATGATGCTAAAAAAGGACATTGCTTGTTTTACATGGATTTCACTTTATTCCGCAGGGTATTGTTATGCGAGATTAGGAAGGTTCAGAAAATACGCATTATGTTTTTTCTCTGTGCTTTTCGTGTTATTGACTTGTTACTTGAATTGGGAGGTGATACTCCAGTATGACAATGTTCTGAATAAGGCTTGGCATGGTGTGGCGGGGGTAGTGTTCTGTTTGTTGGGCATCAAGGCCTTTTCTCGCTTGCCCGTTGCTCACCTTATGCCTGCAATAGCTCCTTTCGACAAATACAGCTTTTACATATACATCACACATCACATCTTTATACTTGGTCCTTTAGCTCTGATACCACATATCTCTTCACCCTATTTAGCCATAAGCCTTGTAGTTGTGTCGACAATTCTGTCGACAACTGCGTTGGTGATGGCAACAAACTATATAAACAATAAAATAATCAAGACATCATGATTCCCAAAAGGATACATTACTGTTGGTTCGGGCGCGGCAAGATGCCCGAAATGGCCCGAAAGTGCATTGCTTCGTGGAAGAAATACCTGCCGGAGTATGAGATAAAAGAGTGGAACGAGGATAATTTTGACCTCGACCAATACCCCTATGTGCGTGAGGCATACGACAATCGCAAATTTGCTTTTGTGACCGATGTGGTGCGTCTGTATGCTTTATATCACGAAGGCGGCATATATATGGACACCGATGTTGAGGTGCTTAAGCCGCTTGACGTGCTGCTCCAATATGATGCGGTGTCGGGATTTGAGTCAGCGACGCGAATCCCGACAGGTCTGATGGCTTGTCGGGAGGGTTTGCCAATATTCAAGGAGCTACTTTCTGAATACGATGACTTGCACTTTGTGAAGTCCGACGGTTCTATGGACTTGACCACAAATGTGACGCGCATCACCAACACTTTGCTTAAATATGGTTTTGTGCCTAACAATCAGTTGCAGACCGTCAACGGCTTCACCATGCTCCCGCAAGACTGGCTTTGTCCCAAGGACTACGAGACTAAGGTGGTGAATATAACTCCCAACACATTGTGCATTCACCACTTTGACGGGAGTTGGGTGCCGAGAAGAAAGAAGGTAAAAATGCGGATAAAGACTATCTTAGGTGTGACTTTGACATCTTATGTCATAAGAATAAAAAGTCTATTCCATTGTTGATTGTAGTCTTTTGGTGTACGTTTAATCTTAAAAGCATATGATTTTGTTGATAGCGGGTCTGTTATCACTCCTAATGATAATAGATTTATTCAATCGCAATATTCTCGTCGGTTTTTTCTTTGCAGTATTACAAGTATATATCTATATTCCTTTTGCAGCAAGATGTTATGATTCTGCCTTGGTGGACTTGGTGTCACACATATTCATTAACGATGAAGATGTATTATATAAATACCTGTTTTTTTGCTATGGACAGAGCATAATGCTTTATCTCATGTTTCGAGTGTATGTGTTGAGGCCGGTAAACGCATTGCAAAACTCAAGGAAACATTTTTGGGGCATGCATTATGTGCATAGGAGCCTTTTTGTATATAATTTAATACAAATTTGTGTTGCTGCCTTTTTGTTTTATAGCTTGTCGAGATCATTTGATTCTTTGAACTATCGTGATCAAGGTGTTGTAAAGTCAAATATTATTTGGGCAATATTGTTAGAGTATTCTTTTGTCTTTTACCTTATAGATTTTTTACTTTATAAAAGAGAACGTCGTTGTATCCCGCTTCTTTTGGGAGTGTTAATAGCTATTCCGGCATTCGTTACGTTATTCAAAATTGGTAATAGAGGAGTTGCTATGCCTGCTTTATGCGGATATGTTTGTATGTTGCTTACTGCAAAGAATTTTAAGATAAGCATTCGGCAGATAAGGACTATTGTGATGGCTCTGTTTTGTATGGTCGCGATAATCGGTTTTTCGCAGTTTGTAAGAACAAACAGAGGTACAGAATCCAATGCTCATGAGTTTTCATTAAGCATGATAGAGGATTTCTTTGACATTAAAGTCATACTATTTCAAGACTATACAGTACCAGGAAATAGTTTGATGTATTGTATTGATCATAATATAGTGAATCCTGTGTTTGTCTTTCTTAGCAATTTGGGAAATTCTATTTTCTTCTTGGATTATCCTACAATAGCTGTGGATATATCTGTTAGATTAAATACGAGAGAGGTATTTGGCGTTGGCGGTTTCTTACCCGTAGAAGGTTATTATTTATGTGGATATGCAGGTGTTATAGTGTTGCCAATTATTATTGCATTATTTTTCCGTTTTTATATGAAACGACTTATTGCTTTTGACGAAAGACAATATAATCTATTTGTGGGCTTCCTCTTATGTACTTTTTTATGTTTTAATTTAGCAAGAGGCCAGTCTTATCTGCTGTTTAAGGTTCTATATATGTATGTCATTCCATGCTGCGTACTCTATAGATTGGCATTAGGATATGAAAAAAAACATATTAGTGCACATGGATAAGATAAGTGTGGTTATGAGTACGTATAACGAGAGAATGGAATACCTCTCGTTGGCTATAGAGTCTATAATAAGTCAGACACACAAGAATATTGAATTCATCATACTATTAGACAATCCTCAAAATGCAGACATCAAGGCATTAGTTGGAAAATATGCAAAAATGGATAATCGGATCTGTGTAATAGAAAATGAACATAATATAGGGCTGACAGCAAGCTTAAATAAAGGATTTAACTATGCAACAGGCGATTATTATGCTCGCATGGATGCTGATGATGTATCTGATAAAAACAGACTCGAATGTGAATTGACCTATATGAAAACTTATGGGTTGGATTTGGTTGGTTGTATGACGAGACGTATTGATAGTAGTGGAAATGTAATCAATGAACTAACTAATATAAGCAAATCGAGTGCGTATCTCGCAAAAAAACTCAGATTTGATAATTGCATCGCACACCCAACATGGTTATTAAGGAAAGAATTATATGATACATTAAAGGGCTATAGAGATATAAAAACAGCCGAGGATTATGACTTTCTGTTGAGAGCTATATATAGAGGTTATAGGGTCGGTATATGTGATAAATGCTTGTTTAGTTATCGGAGTAACATAACGGGAATATCGCGCAGTAACAGTTTAAGGCAATTTTTGACATCGTGGGTTTTACAAAGGAATTTCCATCAAATTGATAAAGTTGATCAATATAGGATAGACAAACTGTTACAATGTAAAATAACAAAAGAACGTAATGAACAGTTTGAAAAAGGCGTACAGCTAATGGATAAAGCTATCGAACAGATAAAAGACTACAATATGTTTGCGTTGGCGAATTTTGTAAAGGCTTTATTCTGTTCCAAGTATATAGGATTAAGATTATATAATTTAATTAGAATACATACATTAGTCTAAAAGTCATGAAAGTTTTGATAGTTTCAAATGAGTGTGACAGAAAAAAACGTTTAGGGAATCCTATAATACCTCGACTTATAAAGTTTCTAAAAAAGAATAAAGATATAGAGTCCGCAGCATTCAGCCCCTTTAGGAACAAAGTTTCAGATTTCTTGAAAATAAGGAGGGTATCACGTAAGTATGATATCGTACATATACAATTCGGAGGTTTGTATGCATTGTTGGTATGGTTCGGCTTATTAGGAGTTAAAATACCGAAGCTGATAACTTTTCATGGAACGGATATCCATGCAAAGGAAATGTCAACAGCGAAGTCTGTTCTAACCAAAATCAAAATATGGCTCAGTCAGAAAGCTTCTTTCCTTTTGATATTAGTGATGGATAAATCGGGCTTCGTTTCAGATTCCTTGTACCAATATGTGCCTAAGTGGATATTACATAGAAGGGAAAAACAACTTTTTGTCCAACCTTTGGGTGTCGATTATGATGCTTTTCGTTTGATGACAAAAAAAGAAGCATGCGAGTCGTTGGGGATAAAAAACAGAAGATATGCTTTATTCTCTGATAAATCAAGTACAACACTAAAAAGGAAAGATATAGCAGATGCTATTATAGATGAGTTTGGTGGAGTGTACGAGCTATTGTACATGTGTAATGTTAAGGCAGAGATGGTTCCTTATTATGTAAATGCTTGTGACTTTTTGCTTTTAACTTCAGACGAAGAAGGCTCGCCAAATATTATAAGAGAAGCGTTGGCTGTAAATAAAAGAGTTTTTTCGGTAGATGTCGGTGATGCAAAAGAGCAGCTGCAAGGTCTTGCTAATTCTTCAATAGTAAGTAGAAATCCGCATGAAGCATCGCTTACAATAAGGAGTGTTTTGCAGCGTCCGTATACAGACGATACGAGGAATAGACTTAGAGCAAAATTAGATATGGCTAATACAACAGATCGCTTGGTGAAATTATATAAAGGACTTCAAATAATTAACGCAACAACAAAATGAATTGGAAAAATTATTTGTCAAGCAAGAGATTACGAGATTCTTCAATAACTATGGCGGAACGACAATCTTATAATGATTTTCGCACCGATATAGAGTCAGACTTCGGACGTGTGATATTTAGTTCTGCATGCCGCAGGCTTCATGACAAAACGCAGGTGTTTCCTCTGACAACAGATGATAACATACATTCTCGTTTGACGCACTCGATGGATGTTATGAATATGGACAATCTTTCGTTTTCACTCTGAGTCAGAGCGAGATATTTAAGAACATTGGCTTTTCACCCATACAAATTAGTCAGAAAAATCTTTGGCTGTTGTGGTGAAAAATAGGGTAAGCATGGTGGTGAATTGCAATCGTTCTTATCGTGCTTGCAGTGGGAGGATTATGAAAGGTTGCTAAATTCGAACTTGTGCCCATCATACACAAAGTTTATGCAAAGTTTGTTGTAATGTTTACAAAATGTCGTAAGCAGTCAAAATCGGGTAATTATCTGAAGGCCGTATCTTCGCGGCTGAACAAGAGCTCGAAATACGTACAGCAACGAAGCGTTTAGAACGCTTTTATGGAAGCGTGCATTTGAAAACCACGAACTTCTTAGCTTAATGGTAATTCACTCGTTCATTTAAGATAGCAGGCGCAGATGCGTCGGCCCTTTTTAGCGTATGGCTTAAATGCCATCATTCTTACATTCGTCAGAAAAAGTGTAGAGTTATACAGATTATTCGTCAGAAAAAGTGTAGATTTGTGCGTATTATTCATCAGAAAAAGTGTGACGCATGAGAAGATATTTGTACAAAGATCTACTGAATTGGAAGAAACGTGATGATAGAAAGCCTCTGATAATCAATGGCGCACGACAAGTAGGAAAAACCTATCTGCTGCAAGAATTTGGCCATCAAGAGTATGATAAAATGGCCTTTTTTAGTTTAGACCGCAGTGCCATGGCTGCAAGTGTGTTTGAACAGGGAACTTCTGTGAATGAAATACTGCTTTCACTCTCGGCAATTAGCAATATTGACATTACCCCTGGCAATACACTCATCGTGCTCGATGAAATACAAAATTGCCCAAAGGCACTTGAGGCTCTGAAGTATTTTTGCGAGGACGCCCCCGATTACCATATAGTAGTGGCTGGGTCCTTGTTAGGGCTGTCGTTGCATGATGGCGTGTCATACCCTGTGGGCAAGGTTGAGGAATTGAGGCTCTATCCAATGAACTATATAGAGTTTCTCGAAGCTGTCGGCAAGGAAAAATTGGCAGAAACATTGTTGTCGGGCAATTGGGCTGTAATAAGCATGCTCAGCGAGGAATATGTAAGGCTGCTTCGCCAGTACTACTATGTGGGTGGCATGCCGGCGGCAGTGTTAGCTTTTGTCGAAAAAAAAGGATTGCAAGCAGTTCGTACCATACAACAGCAAATCATTCGCGACTACAGGCGCGATTTCTCAAAACATGCCCCGTCGCGCGAGGTTCCACGCATTAATATGGTGTGGGACAGCATACCAGCGCAGTTGGCCAAGGAAAACAAGAAGTTCATATATGGCGCTGTAAAAAAGAGCTCGCGAGCTGCAGATTTTGAAATGGCCATACAATGGCTCATAGACGCAGGTTTGGTATATAAAGTTCTGCGCACCAGCCGGCCACAGATGCCATTGAAGTTTTATGAAGATTTGAATGCTTTCAAATTATTCATGCTTGATGTGGGACTGATGGGTGCAATGGCAGAGACCTCTGCTGAGGCGATGTTGGTGAACAACAGTGTGTTTTCAGAGTACAAAGGAGCTTTTACCGAATTGTACGTGCTTACTCAACTCAAAACACTCGGCCTGCCAATTTACTATCATAGTGTCGACAACTCTACCATCGAGCTTGATTTCCTCGTGCAGTTGGCCAACCGTGTTGTACCAATCGAAGTAAAGGCCGAAACAAACGTCAAGGCCAAATCAATGCGCCTCTTTATCGAAAAGTATCCTGAACTGACAGGTGTGCGTATTTCGATGCTTCCATATCAGCAACAACAATGGTTGGTAAACATACCGCTTTATGCCTGTTCTCTTCTTCCCAAAATTGATTATTAGCACAGGTATCAGAGCTGATAAGGTAGTTATCCTCACCCGAGTGGCGGCATAGTGCAGAGCAATACTGCAGTGGGGAACTTTTTACCGGAAACACCAAGCAGGTGTTCCCTTTTAATTCACTTGAAAACTTCATTTACTCACAACCTCGGCAGGCGCAGATGCGTCGGCCCTTTTTGGCGTAATATCAGTCAAATGTTCAAGGGTCCATCATCCCAGCAAGGGGTAAAAGTGTAATAGCAGGAGAAGGCCATTTTACCTTCCCCCCCTTGTTGTTCTAACCATAATCCGCAAACATATTTATTCAAAAAAACTATGCCAGACTACGGTTTAGTATCAATCATCATGCCCACTTGGGGGTGCGCAGCATACATTGCTGAGTCCATAGAGAGTGTGCAGGCACAGAGCTACCCAAACTGGGAACTGCTCATACAGGACGACTGCTCCACCGACAACACCCCCGAGGTAGTACGCCCCTATATGGAGAAAGACCCCCGCATAAAGTATGCATGCAACACGCAGAACAGTGGGGCTGCCATCACCCGCAACAATGCCTTGCGCAGAGCCCGAGGCCGGTGGATAGCCTTCCTCGATTCCGACGACCTCTGGTTGCCACAAAAGCTCGAGCACCAACTGCACTTCATGACGGAGAACGGATTTGCGTTTTCGTACACCGCGTATGAGGAAATGAATGATGAGGCAAATCCGACGGGCGTGCGTGTGAGCGGCCCTGCACACGTCACACGCTTTGGCATGTATAGTTTTTGCTGGCCGGGGTGCTTGACAGTGATGTACAACGTCAGCGTGGTGGGACTGTTGCAAATAGCCGACATACGCAAGAACAACGACTATGCCATGTGGTTGAAAGTGATACAAAAGGCCGACTGCCATTTACTGCCAGAGGTACAGGCCCGTTACCGCCGCGGCCGTGTAGGCAGCGTGTCCACTCATGGTTATGCCACGATGATAGGCTGGCACTACCGCCTGTGGCATGAGGCCATGGGGCTGAATGCCATTGCCAGCATATTTTGGACGGGCATGAATTTGATTTGCGGCGTGTACAAGAAAATGCGCTATGTGAAACGAATAGCAAGTAATGGCTTGTAAAAAACATCAAACAAATTTGGAACACTTGACAACAGACACACTTATCAGCCTGATACAACTTGGTTTGCATGGTACAAGCAACAGCAAAGTACAGATTGCGACGCGTGTATCATGGCCCGAGGTGCTAAAGATGGCCTCAATGCAGGGCGTATCAGCCATTTGCCTTGACGGTATGCAGCAGCTGACGGAGCAGCCAGCACTTGACAAGGCACTTAAACTGCAGTGGATCGGGGGCGTGCTCAAACAAGAACAGGCCTGGCAGCAGCAATGGCGCATGGCACAACAACTGGCCGCCCTGTATGCCGCCAATGGCATAGGCACTTATGTGATGAAAGGCTTCTCGCTGAGCCGCTTGTACCCCCAACCGGCACACAGGCCCTGTACGGACATGGACTGCTTTTTGCTGGCGCAGGACGGCACTTGTGCCTATGGTGCAGGCAACGACATTGCAGCGCACAACCGGCTGAAGGTGGACTGCGGATATTACAAACACTCCAAAATATTGTTGCGCGGGCTGACGGTGGAAAACCACCAATACCTGTTGCCCGTGAAAGGCAGCGGCAAGGCCAAAAGATTTGAGCGGGAGTTGCGGAGCTGGATTGACAACGGGCATAACGCACACATTGGCGAGACCGAACTGAAAGCCACCTCCCCCTTCTTCGACGCGGTGTTTGTGCTGGCCCATGCACAAGAGCATTTTTTGACAGAGGGCATCATTCTGCGCCATATTTGCGATTGGGCCATGGTGCTCAAGGCACATGGCAGCACAGTTAATTGGCAAGAGTGGAAAAAAGTTTGCCAAACGTATGGCCTACTGTCATTCGGCTATGCCATGAGCCGGCTGGCACAGCGCATATGTGGCGTTGACATACCATTCGACTGCCCCAACAATGACGATGCCGACCGCCGCTTGCTCAATGACACGCTGTACCGCCAGCCGGGGTGTGACCGTCAGGCATCAGACTTCAAAGTACGTGTGGCATTGATTCGCAACATGATGCGCGACAGCTGGAAATACCGTCTGTTTTCAGACACCAATTCACTCCTGTTCTGTACACGTCGTGTGTGGGGCTATTTGTTTGACAAGGATTTAGACTGAACCTTATGTTTATAAAACGAATCTTCGACATAGCAGCCTCATTGGTGGGGCTGCTTTTAATTTGGTGGGTGTTCCCCATCGTGGCAATCCTTATACGCATAAAGATGCCAGGCGGCCCGGCATTCTTTTGCCAAAAACGTGTGGGCAAGGACGGACGGCTGTTCACCTGCCACAAGTTCCGCTCCATGACGGTCAACCACAACGGCTCGTCGGTGAGCGTGGCCGGCGACAGCCGCATCACTCCGTTCGGGGCTAAATTGCGCCACTACAAAATTGACGAACTGCCCGAACTGTGGGACGTGCTCATTGGCAACATGTCGTTCGTCGGCCCAAGGCCCGATGTACCAGGATACGCCGACAAACTGCAAGGCACCGACAGAGATGTGCTAAAGTTGCGTCCGGGCATTACGGGGCCAGCCACGTTGAAGTACCGGCTGGAGGACGAAATGATTTCGGCCTACGTGGCCAAGTGTCAGGCCGAGGGTGACACGCGCCCCATGCAGGAGATTGCCACCGAATACAACGACACCATTATCTATCCCGACAAGGTGCGCCTCAACTGCTATTATTACAGACACTACTCCTTCTGCAAAGATATCGAAATGATATTTGCCACCGTGTTAGGCTTCAAGGTGAAGTTTGCAGGCGAGATGGTGTAGAGGCTGCTGAAAATTGCCCCGACGCGAGACGCGTCGCCCCCATTAGAGCACAATGTCCTGGCACAACAGTCCTTTACATGGCTTCAAATTGTTTTTTAACCTGTAATCTGATAGAAAACGCTACCACTAATGGGGGCGACGCGTCCCGCGTCGGTTTTTTCAGCAGCCTCGGTGTAAGGACGGACACAGAAAAGAGAGGTTACAGACTGTCTGACAAGATTTTCATCATCGTAAATGTGTCAATTACCGCGTACACCATGATGCTTTTCCTTTAATCGTCTTACCTCGTCAATTTCTGCATTGATTTCTTCCAAAGTCAATTCGGGCGTATTGCTGTTTTCAGCTTCAGCGCGCAACTTGCTAAAAACATTCAATGCCCTTTCACGTATGTCGCTTTCAGTATCTGCTGAGATGGTAAACGGTATTTTGCGACAACGTATTACAGCCTTTACAAAAATATTGATAGCGGTATTGGCACTCATGCCAAATTGCGCGCAAAGTTCATCAAATATCGCTTTTTGCTGATTGTCCAAACGGACGGTCATAGACGTCTGTGACATAATGCTTATATGTTTAGATTAAACAGAACCTGTTAAGTAGATATTCAACCAATTCAGAGCACCTACTAATGTGATGTAAAATTACTGCATTGTGACGTAAAATGCAAGCATATTAACAAATATTACTATGGATACAGAAAGACAAACCATTTACCTCTGCCTGGCCCACATGAGCGAGGCAGGGCTTGAACAGAAATATGTGAAAGAGGTATTCGACACCGACTGGGTAGTGTG
>OLSX01002707.1_pt1 | contig 15252 bp, 13 predicted proteins | sample 1673141 | NCBI WGS metagenome assembly OLSX01 (sample SAMEA3136759, study PRJEB25190) | human gut metagenome | biome: human gut; feature: human-associated habitat; material: faeces | place: Austria | collected 2013
ACGGTAATCAATCCGTCGCAGGCAATGAGGGCGGCTCTGGCAGACCGTCAGAGGGGGAAAACACCCGTGGAGTCAGTTCGCTGCTGACCGTTTGGCGACTTCCCTGCGCTTTTAGCGCATTAGCATTTTGGGGCGTCGAGGACAAATAAAAATGCTCCTATTCATATATAGTCAAACACAAGGCGGTCATTGAAACAGAGAATTGTTTATACTCTCTCGACCTTAAAAACTCCCTTGTGTTTGACTGTTTACATAGGCAGATCGTGTTTGCCTAAATTAAGATAGGAGGCCATACACATATGGAAAGAAAAATAAAGCGGGGCGATATTTATTATGCCGACCTTAATCCAGTTATAGGCTCGGAGCAAGGTGGAATACGCCCCGTACTTATCATTTCTAATAATATCGGGAACAAGCATAGCCCCACGGTCATTGTTGCCGCTATTACAAGTAGAGCACATACAAAAAGCAGATTGCCTACACATAAAAATATAAATGAATTTTCAGGTTTGACTCAAAACTCAGTCGTACTTTTAGAACAGATACGCACTATTGATAAGCAACGCCTGCAGATGTTCATAGGAACTCTGGACAGGCGTTTTATGGTGTCTGTTGACGATGCGCTGTCAATTAGTTTAGCTTTGGAAGGGAGGAAGAAAAGTGCATGAGTTTAAATTAGACAACTATTATGCTGCACTGAAATTGATAGAGATACTTCTGGAAATGGGAAAAATCAATCAAGCTACTTATGCAAATATAATGCGTCATCAAGATTTGCACATTTCACAAGCGGCTTGAAATTGGCTACAATGTAGCTGAAATTAAGGAGGTATCGTTATGAATACAGCAATAAACGAGTACAATTACAGATTTAAACTTACTGATTATTCCTTGTTTGATAGGAACAGAGAAAGGCTGGTGGCAATCTATGGTCGTGTTTCCACGGAACACGAAGCACAGCTCTCTGCGTTAGAAAATCAGTTACAATGGTATGACGACCAAGTCAAATATCATCCAAACTGGACAGTCTGCGAACGGTATATTGATGAAGGAATTACTGGAACGCAGGCAAAAAAACGCCCTGCCTTTTTAAGAATGATTGATGATGCGAAACACGGGAAGTTTGATTTAATCGTAACCAGAGAGGTTTGCAGATTTGCCCGTAATGTTGTAGATACTCTTGTAGTAACAAGAGAGTTAAAAGGGATAGGCGTTGAAGTGTTTTTTATCGATGATAATATTTGGACAATGGACGGCGATGGCGAATTAAGATTGTCATTGATGGCAACATTGGCGCAGGAAGAAAGCCGCAAGACTTCTGAGCGTGTAAAAGCAGGTCAGAAAATCAGTCGTGATAATGGTGTCCTTTATGGCAATGGAAATATCCTCGGATATGACCGGGCGGGAGACACCTATGTTATCAATGAAGAACAAGCGGAGACAGTCAAAATGATATTTGACCTTTATTTACAAGGTTATGGATCAATGAAAATTGCTAAGATACTGACGGAAAGAAAAAGGAAAACTGCATCAGGGCTTGTGAAATGGAGTGTATCTAATATAATGCGGGCTATCCGTAATGCCACATACACAGGTACGAAGTGTTACAATAAATCCAGAAGCAATAACTTCTTGGAGCAAAAGCGTATCAACAACTTGGATATGTCTACTTATGAATATGTAGAAGGAGATTTCCCTGCTATTATTTCACAAGAGGTTTGGGATAAGGCACAACAGATACGAATGAGCAGAATGAAGCCTTCTCTGGTATCCACAGAAAAAACAACCCACAGCAAGCGGGACTCAAAAGATATTTGGGTCAACAAATTAAGATGTTCCTGCGGTTCGTCTTTCCGTAAAAATCGGTGGCACACTAAAAAAGACGGAGGGACTTCGTATGGTTATCAGTGCTATAATCAGCTTAATAATGGTACAAAGAGGAAAAGAGCTGAACTTGGTCTTGATACGGATGGCTACTGCGATATAAAAATGATAACAGACTGGAAACTCGACTTTATGGCGAAAGAGCTGTTAGAACATTTGTGGCAGAGCCGGAAACAATCTGTTCTTATTGCAATAGACCTTATTAAGAGGTATTATAAAGAGGACAGAGGGAGCAACAGCTATTCTGATGCGATTGCTATGCAGACAAAATTGGATAAAGCGCAGACCCGGTTGACAAATCTCATTGCGATGCGGGCGGACGGAGAATTGTCAAAAGAAGAATATCAAAATATGCGTGTGTCGATTGATACAGAAATTCAGCAGCTTCAGGACAAGTTAAAATTTTCGGATACAGATAAACAGCCGACAAGAGGTTTAGACCTTGATGAGATTACTAAGACACTGAATACACTGATTGATTTCAGCGGCACAAAGATCAGCAGGGATGTTATCAATCAATTCGTGTATAGAGTAACGCCGACAACGGATAAGACCTTTGACTGGTATATTCATTTACACGGAACGGTTGATGCAAAGGCGACATTTACCGCTGATGGCAGAAAAGGGCGGGCAATTATCAGATTAGAGGAAATCGAGCAGATTTCCTCATTACATAGGAAAGAAAATGAGAGCAACAGCGATTTCATAAAAAACCCCATTATTTTTTCCTTTCTGCACAGGCTGCTATCAAGGAGAGCCTGTAATCCGCGCCGGTAAGGCAGCGCAACAGCATAGCAAACGCCCCTGTTTTCACACGAAAACAGGGGCGTTTGAGATTTCCGGAAAACACAAGAAGCTCTCCGGAAAACTGCTTGCAGTCCGCCGTGTGCATGATCTGCGCACCGGTGGAGAAGCTTACCCCCGCACGCACTTCCGGTTCCGAGCGCGTGCGGGGCTTTTTATGGCTTTGTGTGTTTTATTCGTCGAGGCCCGGCACCTGCGGCAGCGAAGCAAAGCTCTCGGCGAGCTGTGCGTCGGTGGGGATGAAATCGCTCATTTCGCCGTTGTGGAACTTCTCATAGGCGACCATGTCGAAGTAGCCGGTGCCGGTCAGACCGAAGACGATGGTCTTGGCCTCGCCGGTCTCGCGGCACTTGACGGCCTCGTCGATGGCGACGCGGATGGCGTGACTCGATTCCGGAGCGGGCAGGATGCCTTCGATGCGCGCGAACTGCTCGGCCGCCTCGAACACCTTCGTCTGCTCGACGGAGCGGGCTTCCATGTAGCCATCGTGATACAGCCGGCGTGGTTCGGTGAGGGGATGAAGCCGCTGCCGAGCGTGTACATCTTGGCCAGCGGGCAGACCTTGCCGGTGTCGCAGAAGTCGTAGGCGAACCTGCCGCGCGTGAGGCTCGGGCAGGAAGCGGGCTCGACGGCGATGAACCGATAGTCGCGCTCGCCGCGCAGTTTCTCACCCATGAATGGGGAGATGAGGCCACCGAGGTTGCTGCCGCCGCCGGCGCAGCCGATGATGATGTCCGGCACGATGCCGTATTTGTCGAGCGCCGTTTTCGTCTCCAGACCGATGACCGACTGGTGCAGCAGCACCTGATTGAGCACGCTGCCGAGCACGTAGCGGTAGCCGGGAGTCGAGGTGGCGACCTCGACGGCCTCGCTGATCGCGCAGCCGAGCGAGCCGGTCGTGCCGGGGTGCTCGGCGAGGATGCGCCGGCCGATCTCCGTCTCCGTGGACGGGCTCGGCGTCACGGACGCGCCGTAGGTGCGCATCACCTCGCGGCGGAAGCGCTGCCTTACCCGACGCTGCGGCACGCATACTGGAGCGCAGAACTGCCGAAAATGGACTGCCGAGCTTTGGATGAGCCGCTGCAGCAGCTTGAGCAAATGCTGTGCGGGAAAGAGGCGGAAGTTCGTCGCTTATGTGAGGAATACAATCTGTATGCCGATCTGACTGTGCGGGTGTTTGCGGCATCCAACGATCTGCCGGAGCTGGTCCTTCCGGACGGAAGCGTCGCATTTTGGGCGTCCGTGGGAGCGGCAGTCAGCTTTGACTTTTATCTTGATTAACAACCCCCCCGCACCGTTCGGAAAACCGAACGGTGCGGGGGCCTTATATGCGGGGATGTCCCGCGTTATACGATCACGGTCAGCAGCATCTTGAAGCGTGTCTGCCCATAGACCGCGTGCGGCACGTGCGCCGGCATGATGATGCTCTCCCCGGCGGAGACGAGGTGCGCCTCGCCGTCGATGGTGAAGCGGCCCGTGCCGTCGAGCACGGTGACGAGCGCGTCGCCGTCGGCAGTGTGCGTGCTGATCTCCTCGTCCTGCTCGAAGGCGAAGAGCGTCATGCTCAGGGCGCGGTTTTGCGCGAGCGTCTTGCTCACGATCTGCCCCTGCTGGTATTCAACCTCGTCGCCGAGGCGCAGCACCTGTGCTTTTTCAATGTTTTTCAGACCCATGATCCGATCTCCTTTGTTCTTGACTGTTGAAATTTTACCCGCCGTGCGGCGGTCGTATACGTTCGTTCAGTTGTCGAGGCCCGGCACCTGCGGCAGGGATGCAAAGCTCTCGGCGAGCTGCGCGTCGGTGGGGATGAAATCGCTCATTTCGCCGTTGTGGAACTTCTCATACGCGACCATGTCGAAGTAGCCGGTGCCGGTCAGACCGAAGACGATGGTCTTGGCCTCGCCGGTCTCGCGGCACTTGACGGCCTCGTCGATGGCGACGCGGATGGCGTGACTCGATTCCGGAGCGGGCAGGATGCCTTCGATGCGCGCGAACTGCTCGGCCGCCTCGAACACCTTCGTCTGCTCGACGGAGCGGGCTTCCATGTAGCCATCGTGATACAGCCGGCGTGGTTCGGTGAGGGGATGAAGCCGCTGCCGAGCGTGTACATCTTGGCCAGCGGGCAGACCTTGCCGGTGTCGCAGAAGTCGTAGGCGAACCTGCCGCGCGTGAGGCTCGGGCAGGAAGCGGGCTCGACGGCGATGAACCGATAGTCGCGCTCGCCGCGCAGTTTCTCACCCATGAATGGGGAGATGAGGCCACCGAGGTTGCTGCCGCCGCCGGCGCAGCCGATGATGATGTCCGGCACGATGCCGTATTTGTCGAGCGCCGTTTTCGTCTCCAGACCGATGACCGACTGGTGCAGCAGCACCTGATTGAGCACGCTGCCGAGCACGTAGCGGTAGCCGGGAGTCGAGGTGGCGACCTCGACGGCCTCGCTGATCGCGCAGCCGAGCGAGCCGGTCGTGCCGGGGTGCTCGGCGAGGATGCGCCGGCCGATCTCCGTCTCCGTGGACGGGCTCGGCGTCACGGACGCGCCGTAGGTGCGCATCACCTCGCGGCGGAAGGGCTTTTGCTCATACGAGCACTTGACCATGTAGACTTTGCAGTCGAGACCCAGATAGGCGCAGGCCATCGACAGCGCCGTGCCCCACTGACCGGCGCCGGTCTCGGTCGTGACGCCGCGCAGCCCCTGCTGCTTGGCATAGTACGCCTGCGCGATGGCGGAGTTGAGCTTGTGCGAGCCGGAGGTGTTGTTGCCTTCAAACTTGTAGTAGATCTTCGCCGGGGTCTGCAGCTGTTTTTCCAGACAGTAGGCGCGCACGAGCGGCGACGGGCGGTGCATCTTATAAAAGTCACGGATCTCGTCCGGGATGGGGATCTCGCGGTCGTCGTTGTCGAGCTCCTGACGGATGAGCTCGTCGCAGAATACGGGGCGCAGATCGTCGAACGACATCGGCGCGCCGGTGGCGGGATTGCGCAGCGGGGCGGGCTTGACCTTCATGTCCGCGCGGACGTTATACCATGTGCGCGGCATTTCGTCTTCATTCAGGTAGATCTTATAGGGGATGTTTTCATTTGTCATGATGTCTGTTCCTTTCGGCGGGGCCTTTCCGGGCAAGAAAAAACGACCCTTGTCCATGAAAGACCAATACGGAATTGATCTTTGGGACAAAAGTCGGAAAACTTCTGCGGTGCCACCCAAATTGGCGCAATGCGCCCACTCAGCGACGTGCCATCACACGCCTTTCCTTGGTAACGGGGGAAAAGCCCGTCGGACTTTACCGCCTCACGGCGTCTCGTCCGCCCTCTGCAGTCCATTCGGCAAGGTCGTCTCTGCTGCACTCGCACCGGCCGGCAGCTCTCTGGGAAAGACGCAAACCCTCGCTTACTTCTCTGCTTCTGTGGTTTGCTGCTTTGAACTTGGCGCAAGCATACGCCCAAATATCATCGCTTGTCAAGCGGGCAAATGCACTTTTTCCGCTTTCCACAAACGCGGTACGCCGCATGGCGGATTCATTAGCTATTTAAACACAAAAAGAAGAAAGTCGCTTGAAAATTCAGGTATAACTCACACTTTACATTCGCAAAACGGCGGCATATACTGAAACCATCCCGGAGTGGGTTCGGGTCCGGCAAACAGAGAATGGAGGGATCACCATGGCGGAAAACAAGACATTATGTATTGCCTGTAAGTACAAATTCCATGATCGGGATCTGCAGCCGTGCGCAGACTGCCTGCGCAGCACACAGCTGGCGCAGCAGGGCATCGACCGGTATCAGCGGGCTGCGCAGCCGCAGCAGGCATCGCCCGCTTCGGAGACGCGCAAGGCGCATCCGGCGGCCAGAACGCTGTGCTTTGCCTGTAAGTATATGTACTGCGACTGGGACGCTGAGCCGTGCCTGACGTGCCTGCGCCACACGCTGGCGGAGGCGGGGCAGGCGGACGCCTTCGAGCAGGATCAGACGGAAAAAGATAGGCTTTTATGAATTTCAATAAATATATCGATTAAGAAAACAAATAGTTTGGCGGTTATCGCCGTTGATTTTTGTGTGCGATTTCCCCTATAATAAGAGCGTGCAAGGGAGCACATCTTCGAGCAGAAGTTGTGCGCCCTTGCGTTTTTTTATTTCCTTCGCCCACAAAAAACGGAAAAAACACAAAAAACGGAACTGGACCCACCGGGCGGGCGAACATTCAGATAGGAGGATATGAACATGAAACTGAAACGATTGACTGCATTGCTTCTCTCTGTCATGCTGGTGCTCTCACTGGCAGCGTGCGGAGGCGGAAAAGACGCCAAAGATGATTCTGCCGACGGCGATTTGTCGGGCAAAGAGATCATCATCGGCAATATCACCCCGGTGACCGGCGCACAGGCGGCCTACGGCCTGGCCATCACGAACTCCATCCAGCTGGCGATCGACGAGATCAACGCCGACGGCGGCATCCTTGGCGCGACCGTGAAGCTCTCCACCAAGGACGATCAGGGCACGCCGGCAGAAGCGGTTTCCGGTTTCAACTCGCTGCTCAGCGAGGGCGCGGCGGCCATCATCGGCGCAACGCTCTCGAGCTGCACGTCCGCGATCACGAGTCTGGCCGACGATGAGGGCATCGTGCTCGTCACGCCGAGCTCCACGGCAGATTCCATCACCACCACGGACGACTATGTGTTCCGCTCCTGCTTCAAGGACAGCTTCCAGGGCGAGATGGTCGCGGCCTACGCCAAGGATCAGGGCTGGACAAAAGCCGCGGTCCTGTACGCGACCGGCGACACCTACTCCTCCGGCCTGCACGACTCGTTCGTGAAGGCGGCCGAGAAATACGGCATCGAGATCGTCTGCGAGCAGTCCTCGTCCGACACCGGCGCCGTGGACTTCTCCTCGCAGCTGGCGACCATTGCAGCCTCCGGCGCGGATATGCTCTTTGCCCCGTATTACTACGACGCGGTCGGCCCGAAAATCATCCCGCAGGCTCGTGAGGCCGGCTTCAAGGGCGCGATCATGGGCTGCGACGGCTTTGACGGCACGCAGGACTACACCACCGGCGACCTGAGCGCTTATGAGAATGTCTACTTCACCAACCACTATTCCCCGGAGGACAGCTCCGAGATCGTGCAGTCCTACGTCAAGAACTACACGGAAAAGTACGGCTCGGAATCCATGAACGCCCTCGGCGCTCTGGCGTATGACGCCATGTACATGGTCAAGCAGGCCGTTGAGAAGGCCGGCAGCATCGATCACGAGGCCATCCGAGACGCGATGAGCGGCATGCACTATGTCGGCGTCACCGGCGACATGACCCTTGACGAGACCGGCACACCGGAAAAGAGCGTGGCCATCCTGACCTTCACGCCCTCCGACGGCAAGCTCGTGCAGAAGTTCGTCAAGACGCAGAGCTGACCCGACCCCGGCGATACAGCCGGGACCGGACGCGATCCAAAGCAATGACCTTTGCGCGAAAGCGCCGACCGGCGCTTTCGCGCACGAATATTCCGGCGCGGCTGACCTGCGCAAAAACCGAAAGGCAGGGAGAGAATATGACTGACTTTTTACAGCAACTCATCATCGGGCTGCGCCTCGGCAGCGTCTATGCGCTCGTGGCGCTCGGCTATACGATGGTTTACGGCATTATCCGACTCATCAACTTTGCGCACGGCGACTTCATCATGGTCGGCGGCTATACGCTGTATTTCACCGTGCCGATCCTGCTGCACAGCATGGGGCTGCCGGCGTGGACGGGGGTGCTTGCGGCGATCGTGATCTGCGCGCTCGTGGGCGTTGTGGTCGAGCTGGTGGCCTACCGGCCGGTGCGGCGCAAGGGCACGAGCATGTCGGCGCTCATCACGGCGATCGCCATGAGCCTGCTGCTGGAAAACCTCGCGCAGGCCATCCCGGCCATGGGTCCGAACCCGCGCGTGATCTCCGACGAGATCTTCAGCACGGCGCCGATCTCCATCGGCGGCGTGTCGGTGAATATGGCGGCCGTCGTCACGATCATCATCGCAGCCATCGTTATGGCGGCGCTGCAGCTGTTTGTGCAGAAGACGAAGCTCGGCCGCGCCATGCGCGCCGTGTCCGAGAACAAGGAGGCGTCCACACTTGTGGGCATCAATGTCAACCGCACGATCGTGACGACGTTCGCCATCGGCTCGGGGCTTGCGGCAGTTGCGGCGCTGATGTACTGCGCGCAGTATCACACCGTGACGACGACAATGGGGTCCATGCTGGGCCTCAAGGCGTTCGTTGCAGCCGTCATGGGCGGCATCGGCCTGATCCCGGGCGCCATGCTCGGCGGCATCGTCGTCGGCATCATCGAGGCGCTCGTGACGGCATACATCAGCTCGTCGCTGGCAAATGCCGTGGTGTTTTTGATTCTGATCGTGATGCTGCTGGTCAAGCCAGCCGGCATCCTCGGAAAGAATGTAGGTGAGAAGGTATGAATACGCTGCAAAAAAAGAAACTGCGCGGTACCGGCGTCAACTGCGGCCTGATCGTGCTGCTCTTTGCCGTGGTGTTGCTGCTCGGTCAGGTGCTCCCGGACAATACCTATCGCCGCGTGCTGGTACCGATCATCTGGCAGATGTGTATCTTCATCCTGCTCGGCACGTCGCTCAACCTCACGCTCGGCTATCTGGGCCAGCTCACGCTTGGGCACATGGGCTTTGCGGGCATCGGCGCGTATACTGCCGCGCTGAGCTCGCTCGCGCTTGAGCGCGCTGGCGTGTTCGAGGCATCCAAGGCGGCACCCGGCCAGCTCATTCTGGTCGTGCTCGGCTGCTGTCTGCTCGGTGCCATTTTCGCAGGGCTGCTCGGACTGCTCGTGGGCATTCCGGCGCTGCGTCTGCGCGGCGACTATCTGGCCATCGTGACGCTCGGCTTCGGCCTCATCGTCGAAAACGTCATCGCAAACCTGCCCTTTGCCGGTGGTGACGGTCTGGCGAGCGGAACGGCCAGCTCCTCGCTCTATGCCAATGGTCTCGGCCTGTCGACCTCGCTGCAGGCGAAGTATGTGTGGCTCGTGCTGGGCATCACCGTTTTGTGCATCGCACTCATGTGCACATTCATCCGCTCCAAATACGGCCGCGCCATTGAGGCCATCCGCGACGATGAGATCGCGGCGGCGGCCTCCGGCGTGAACACGACGTATTATAAGATCCTTACGTTCGTTATCTCGGCATTCTTTGCGGGGCTTGCCGGCGGACTGTATGCCACGTGCTTTTCCTCGCTCACGACGGCGAGCTTTACGTTCACCAGCGCCTCGATCTGGAATTCGACCTTCATCGTCGTCATCGTGGTGCTTGGCGGCATGGGCTCCATGACCGGCTCGGTGCTGGCGGCCGTCGCGATGTACCTGCTCAACTATGAGATCAAAAACGGCGCATGGGTGTCAGCGCTGCCGGGCTTTGTGCAGTCGCTGTTTCAGTTCCCGATGCTGATCTATGCGCTCGTGCTGCTGGTCGTCATCATTTTCCGTCCAAGAGGCATTCTGGGCACGTATGAATTTTCACTCGACCGGCTGCTGTTCGACGGCCGTCTGGCCGGGAAGAAAAAGGCCAAGGCCAGGAAGGGAGGCGCCGACGCATGACCGATACCAGACCCGTTGTGCTCAAAGCGGAGCACCTCGGCATCACCTTCGGCGGCCTGAAGGCAGTGTCGGACTTCAACATGGAGATCCATGAGGGCGAGCTCATGGGACTCATCGGTCCGAACGGTGCAGGCAAGACCACGGTCTTTAACCTGCTCACCGGTGTATATGTGCCGACGGAGGGGGCATTCTACCTCTGCGGGCAGAAGCTCAACGGCAAGCAGACCTATCAGGTGGTAGAGGCCGGCATTGCCCGCACGTTTCAGAACATCCGCCTGTTCAAGGCCATGACGGTGCTCGACAACGTGAAGATCGCCTTCACGAAGGACATCCATTACAACCTTGCCGACAGCCTTCTGCGCACGAAAAAGTACTGGAACACGGAGCAGGAGCTGACCGACAAGGCCATGGAATACCTGCGCATCGTCCATCTGGACGACAAGGCCGGACAGCTCGCGTCCAGCCTGCCCTACGGCCAGCAGCGCAAGCTGGAGATCGCCCGCGCGCTGGCAACGAACATGAAGCTGCTGCTGCTCGACGAGCCGGCAGCCGGCATGAACCCGACCGAGACGGCGGAGCTGCTCTCGTGCATCAACACCATCCGCGATACGTTCCATGTGGCCATTCTGCTCATCGAGCACGATATGAGCCTGGTCATGCGCGTCTGTGAGCGCATCCAGGTCATCAATTTCGGCCAGACGATCGCTGCCGGACTCCCGTCGGAGATCGCGAGCAATCAGGAGGTCATCGAGGCGTATCTCGGCGAAGAGGAGGCGGACGACGATGCTGAAGATTGAAGATCTGGAGGTGTCCTACGGCGCTGTGCAGGCGCTGCGCGGCATCAGTATGGAGGTCAATGACGGCGAGATCGTCTCGCTCATCGGCGCCAACGGTGCCGGCAAGACCACCACGCTGCACGCCATCACCGGGCTCGTGCCCATCAAGAGCGGCTCCGTGATCTACGACGGACACGACCTGCGCAAGACGGACCCCAGCTGCATCGTCACTATGGGCCTTGCGCACGTCCCGGAGGGGCGGCAGGTGTTCACGCGCATGACCGTTGCGGAGAACCTTGCCATGGGCGCGTATTTCCGCAAGGACAAAAAGGCGATCGCGGACGATCTCGAGCGGGTCTATGCCCGCTTCCCGCGTCTGAAGGAGCGCGCAAAGCAGCTCGCGGGCACGCTCTCCGGCGGCGAGCAGCAGATGCTGGCCATGGGCCGCGCGATCATGAGCGCACCGAAGCTCATCGTCATGGACGAGCCGTCCATGGGCCTGTCGCCCGTGCTCGTGCAGGAGGTGTTTTCCATCATCGGCACGATGCATGAGCTGGGCATCACGATCCTGCTCGTGGAGCAGAACGCGAAGATGGCGCTCGCCATCGCCGACCGTGCCTATGTGCTCGAAAACGGACGCATCACCATGTCCGGCGGCGCCCGCGATCTGCTGCACGACGACAAGGTGCGCAAGGCCTATCTCGGCGCGTGAATACAAACACAATCCAGCAGCGCACACGACCGTGGTCGTGTGCGCTTTTTCTGCACCGGAGCCGCTTTTCGGCTCCGCCTGATTTCGTTTTGAAGCGGCGTCTTGCGCGTGGACTGCATCTGCGCAAGATGCCGCTTTTGCGGTTCTGTGGTAGAGACAACTTCACGCGACACATAGATTTTGCGGTAATTATGTCGCAAAACGTGTCAATTGTGCATATGGCCTTACATTTATACTTGCGAAATGGTATCAATAGGATTGGAACAAATACTTGCTGCTACTTGCTGCGTTGATGTGAGTCTTGGATGCCATGTACGCAGCACGCAGCGAAGTGCGCAAAATCACGAGAAAAATGTAGGGAGGAGACCATATGAGAAAACGACGTTTGAGCGAAGGGGTGTGCTAGCACTAGTGCAGGTTTATCGCTTGCTTTCGAATCCAACTCATTGAATTTTTAATTGATTGTATTTTTTGGCGAGTTTAACGCCTTAAAGTGCAGCGGAAAGGTGTGGTCAGAAACGTGAAACGTGTTATTTCGATTATCTTAATTATTTGCCTAATAGCAAGTTTTTCAATTACGGGGGCTTTTGCGGCTGGAGAAGACTATCGCGGATGGGCGCAGTCAGACTCGCGGTGGGGTAATCTCCCGATGGGGTCATCAGGTTCAACAGTATCAAGTATTGGCTGCTGCGTCACATCTGTGACAAAGCTAATTATTCAGGCAGGACTGCGCAATTCAAATGATTTCAATGTTGGAACACTTGTCCGTTGGCTTAATAATAATGGCGGGTTCACTTCCGACGGAGGCTTATACTGGGGAAAGCCGGGAGAATGTGTTTCCGGTTGGTCAAACTATGGTGATGTTTTGGGATATGGGTCGTATTCATCGTCATCATATAATGACCAGATGATTGCGTGGATCCGCAAGGGATTACATATGTTGATCAACGTAAATTCTGGCGGTCACTGGGTTGCGGTCGATGAAGCAAAGTCGCTGGCGACCGGGCAAATATATATTATGGATTCCCTGAGCGGTGCGCAAAATACGGATTTAACACTTGCGAGTAGATACGCATCCTTTAATGCCATCCATGCATACACTGGTGGTTCCACGCCTAGCGGCGGAACAGTGACACCAGATCCGGGTCTGTCCGTGAAAGAAACGATCACCTGCAAGCGTACGATCAAGCTCCCGGAGCGCGTGGTCAATCTGTACAGCAATCCGACGGATACAACACGCCTGACGTATTTTGATTATGGCCCGACCGTGTATTCATCTCGCTATGCCGTTATGAGTGATGGCAGCATCATGTACGAGGTCGGTGCGACGAACCATCAGGGACAGGACATAAAAGTGTGGCTGAAGTATGAAAGTGACATGACCGTCACAAAGCAGCATACTTATGGCAGCACAAAGTACGAATCTGCACATCCGCATCGCGGCTATAAGACTTGTCAGTGCGGCGATAAGTTTTATACCGGTGAAACGACGGCCAGAAGCGATTGCAGCGAATGCAACGCGAATGTGAAGTATGCTGTAGATGGCGGTTATATCACATTTGATAGAAAAACAGGAACAATTACCGATTGTGATAGTATGGTTACAAAAGCCAATATCCCGCAGAAAATTGAAGGTGTAGCCGTGAAGAGCATTGGCGCGAACGCCTTCAACAATCAACAACATTTGGAATCTGTTACAATTCCAGATGGCGTAACAAGCATCGGTGAACGCGCCTTTTGTTCTAGCGGCGTTTTAACAAGCGTGAAAATCCCGGACAGCGTGACAAGTATTGGCGCGTACGCTTTTGATACCTGCAGTTCTTTGACAAATGTAACAATTCCAAACGGAGTAACAAGCATTGAGGAACACACTTTTGATAGCTGCATATCTCTGACAAGCGTAACGATTCCAGACAGCGTGACGAGCATTGGCGAGGGTGCTTTCTATGATTGCAGCTCTCTGACAAGTGTGACGATCCCGGACAGCGTGACGAGCATTGGTGATTATGCCTTCTATGGCTGCAAATCTCTGACCAGCGTGGCGATCCCGGACAGCGTGACATGCATTGGCAATTGCGCTTTCTGGAAGTGCTCATCTCTGGCAAGCGTAACGATTCCGGACAGCGTGACGAGCATTGGAGAGCAGGCTTTCCAGGGTTGCGAATCTCTGACCAGCGTGACGATCCCGGACAGCGTGACGAGCATTAGTAGTTACACTTTCGCTTCGTGTACATCTTTGACCAGCGTGACGATCCCAAACAGCGTGACGAGCATTGGCGAGTTTGCTTTCCGTTATTGCAAATCTCTGACGAGCGTGGCAATCCCGAACAGTGTGACGAGCATTGGAGAGCGGGCTTTCTCTGAATGCACATCTCTGACCAGTGTGACGATCCCGGACAGCGTGACAAGCATTGGCGTTGGCGCTTTCGCTTCGTGTACATCTTTGACCGGTATATGGGTCGCTGAGGGTAACAGTCATTACTCCAGCGATGCATCCGGTGTTCTGTTCAGCAAAGATAAGACAACTTTGGTGCAGTGCCCGGGCACACTTGCGGCATGTATGATCCCTGACAGCGTGACAAGCATTGTCGGTTACGCTTTCGCTGGTTGCACATCTCTGACAAACGTGACGATTCCGGACAGTGTGACGAGCATTGGCAGTCATGCTTTCTCTTATTGCAAATCTCTGACCAGCGTGACGATCCCGGACAGCGTGACGAGCATTGGCGGTAGTGCTTTCGGTAATTGCACATCTCTGACCAGCGTGACGATCCCGGACAGCGTGACGAGCATTGGCGATTGGGCTTTCTCTCATTGCACATCTCTGACCAGCGTGACGATCCCGGACAGCGTGACGAGCATTAACTGGTATGCTTTCTATAATTGCAAATCTCTGACCGATGTGTACTATGCCGGGAGCGAGGCGCAATGGAAAGCGATCTCTATTTCTTCCACTGGAAATGATGACCTTTTGAACGCCAACATCCATTACAATTATGTTTCCCATACCCACAGCTACAAGGATGTTGTCACAGCGCCGACCTGCACCGAAAAGGGCTACACCACGCACACCTGTGCCTGCGGCGACAGCTATGTGGACACTTATGTGGATGCTCTGGGTCACGCATGGGACAACGGCAAAGTGACGAAGGAGCCGACGGAAACCGAGACTGGCACAAAGACCTTTACCTGCACGCGCTGCGGCGAGACGAAGACCGAAACCATCCCGAAGCTCACGCACGAACACAGCTACAAGGCAGTCGTCACCGCGCCGACCTGCACGGAAAAGGGGTACACGACGCACACCTGCTCCTGCGGCGACAGCTACGTGGATACTTATGTGGACGCGCTCGGCCACGCATGGGACAGCGGCACGGTGACCAAGCAGCCGACTGCGACGGAGACCGGCGTCAGGACCTATACCTGCACGCGTTGCAGCGCGACCAAGACGGAAACCATCCCGGCCACCGGTAGCGTTGACGTGACAC
>OLSX01002742.1_pt1 | contig 15122 bp, 10 predicted proteins | sample 1673141 | NCBI WGS metagenome assembly OLSX01 (sample SAMEA3136759, study PRJEB25190) | human gut metagenome | biome: human gut; feature: human-associated habitat; material: faeces | place: Austria | collected 2013
GCTAATGTATTTTTAAACTCCTACATAAAAAAATACAATAATCAGTTCGCTCTACGCCTTAATAGTACCAAATCGGTATATGAGAAGCAACCATCTATGGAGAAAATCAATCGTACTCTTGCAGTACTTTCAACTAGAACCATTGATAGTGGCCACTGCATTAGATTCCAGAGTAAATTCTATTTTCCTGTGACCGAAAATGGAGACAGAAGATTTTTTGCAGGAAAAACTAACTGCATGGTCATAGAGACATTTGATGGACAGCTTCTCGCAAATATCGATGATAATCTTTATCTGATGGAAGAAGTAGCTGAACATGAACTGGTATCAAAGGAATTTGATGCTCCTAAGGAGGCACCTAAGAAAGAAAAGAAAAAGTATATTCCTCCAATGGATCATCCTTGGAGAAAAGCCAGCTTTGTAAATTATGCTGCAAAACAAAAGCACCGTTGTGGTGCTAATGTTTGATTATTTTTGGGACATTATCAATTTCGGTTGACACAGGAATCAAACATAAGGTGTTCTCAAATTTGAACAGCACTGTGATTTTAAGCATTAGTGTTCTCAAATTTGAACACTAATGCAACTCTGTGAATTTGTATTCATAAATCAAACCTAAGAAAATATTATAATATAATTCAAACAGAATAAAGGTGAATATCATGATGGAAAGAAGAGCATATTTAAATCAATTAGTATCGTGGAAAGATAAAGATATAATAAAATTGGTAAGTGGAGTTAGACATTGTGGAAAAACTACGATATTAAAAATGTATCAAGAGTATTTATTAAATAGCGGTGTTGATCAATCACAAATCATTTCTATTAACTTTGATGACCTAGAGTATGAAGAGTTGCTAGATTATCATAAACTCTACCAATATATCAAAGATAGATTAGTAGAAAACAAGATGATTTATGTTTTCTTAGATGAAATACAGAATGTTCCTTCTTATGGAAAAGTTGTAGATAGCCTTTATGTAAAAGAGAATATTGATATCTATATTGTAAGATCCACCAAGCATCCAATCACACATTTAAACAGTCAATATATAGAAATACATGTTCTTCCTTTATCATTTAAAGAAATATATAAACCTGGAACTGATAAAGAAGAAGCTTTTCAGAAATATATGAAAACTGGTGGTTTCCCCTATATTAATCAAATACAACTGGATAAAGAACAAATTGATATGTATCTAGAAGGAATAAATAATACTGTGATTGTGAAAGATATGGAAGCATTGTGTGAGTCATACCTTTATTATCCTGTTGATGTGATGGATATATCAGGCAAGGAAGTATTAAAGTCCAATAAGAAGTATTATACTGTAGATCCAGGAATTCGTAATTATATTCTTCCAAAGCAATCTTATGATTTAGGATTCACGATTGAAAACATTGTTTATCTAGAACTTCTAAGAAGAAGATATATTGTAAATATTGGACGAAGTGGACTTGCAGAGGTTGATTTCATTGCGAAAAGAAATGATGTCTATACTTATATACAGGTTACTGCATCACTTGTGGACGAGAATACTTTTAACAGAGAGATTAGTCCTCTAAAACTAATCGAAGACAATTATGAGAAAATCATCCTTACTTTAGATAGATATACACTTGGAAATTATGATGGTATTAAGGTAATTAATCTCATAGACTGGTTATTAGAAGAATAGGCTGCAGCGACTAGATTCGCTACAGCCTTTGTTTTATATACAACAAATAAAAAATATTTTATTATGGTCCATAAAAAGTACAGTGCATAGGCACTCCTATAAACTGTACTGCTTTATCATAAATTAATTTTGAGCTCGTCCATTAATCCTCTTGATGGCACAGACGCTTTTTTAAATGCATTCTTGATTTTCTTTGATTCACTCTCACCTTTATTCGCTATATGCCCAATAATATCTTTCGCATTCTTGATATTATCAGTAGGAATAACCATACGTATAGCTGTACCTTCAAATAAAGTTTCTCCTATATCAGTCTTGTTATCTTTTACCATAATATAATTACCATAGCTCATAAGTAAAAAGCTACCATGTAAATATTTACATATTTCACTGGCCATATATAATCCATATCCTGAATTTGCCCATTTGTCATCACCACCATCTTTTTTTGATGGTCTGAATGATTCTGAAATTCCTGCTTTTAAAGCCCATTGTAATGCTGTTTTATTATCAGTGATATATTTTTTATGTGCTAGGTTCTGCGTTAAGCTTTCAAATATCCCTATTCCTTCATCTATAATTCCAATTTCTGCTTTATCATATGAAGGCCAATATTGACCACAGATCCATGATCTATCAGCTTCAGCATGTTCATATGTGTTACGAAGTATTTCTCTAATCAAATAAGTGAGCAGCTTATGTAATTCTGTATTCTCTCTACTTATAACTTTTGCAAGACGTCCAGATTCTTTTTCTATCAAATCACCTACAACAGTATAGTTATCATCCCTTAATTCATTAAATACAATTGGCGTTATAGGTATGTAATTGATACTTCCTTTTGCTTCTCCAGGTAATTTACCAATATCTGATTTGGGCGATAAATACTTAAATAACCCCATTGTACATGCGTAAGATTTATTTTCTGTTCCTGTAAAATCAAATGTGACATCAGGATATTTTTCAATATATTTATGTATCATAGATCCTATAGCTAGCATTCCTAAAGGTTCTATGCGTCCCATATGAGAAAAATTGAACACTACATCATCATTTGAATTTAATGCCTCTAACTTTTTAGGAAAGTCAAAGACATCTTCAATTTTCATACATTCAATATAATATTTCACTTATTATCCCTCCCGCTGTATATCTATAAATATTATAGGCTCATTTTGTACAAATAACACCCGATATATATAAAAAGAGATAGCTTTCGCTATCTCTCAGACCATTAAATATTATGATCTTTTCTTTCTCTTAAGTAACATAGCACCTGCTACTGTCATCATAGAGATCCAGCTTGCAATTGATGTTGCATCACCTGTCTTAGCTGGTTTCTTATCCTGAGTAGGATCTTTAGATGTGTCTTTTCCTGTTTCAGGATCTTTTGGAGTTTCCTTATCTACTTCATTAAGTCCAATTACTTTTACAGTAAAGTCATGACTTGCAGTCTTTCCTTCTGCATCAGTTACAGTAATAGTAACAATGACATCTGTATCCTTCTTAGGAGTAGTTACTTTACCATCTAATGAGATAATACCTTCAGGACTTACCTTAGTAATAGTAATACTATAGCCTTCTGGTACTTCAGGAAGTACAAACTGTGTCTGTCCTTTAGAAACAACTGACTGTACTTTATTACCTGCAAGTAAATCATCTAGGATATCCTGTGATGATGGTTTAGCTGGAGTAACTTTAACCTTCTTGAAGTTTGCTTTTAGAGTAGTGTTTGTAGTTGCTTCAAATGTATATGGGTTAGAAGTACTTACTTCTCTTCCATTTTCATCAGTCCAGTTCACAAATTCATAACCTTTATTTGCCTTAGCTGTTACAGTCACATTTGAACCTTCTTCATAAATACCATCTTCTTTATCCATAGAGACAGTACCCATGTTCTGATCACTATCTACTACAACTGTATACTTCTTATTTTCAACAGTTACTTTTACAACTACTTTTAAGCCATCTGGGTTTACAACACCTTCTGGTAATGTAAGAGTACCTTCTAATACATATGTACCACATTCATTAGCCTTATAAGATGCTTTATTCCATGTTACGTCTACTTCTTCTGTTTCATTGTTTTCTAATGTAATGGATACTTTTTTAGGTAGATTTAATGCATCTAGTGTTGTACCTTTGACTACAGTGAGATCATCTAGCTTCTGAACATCTTTGATCTTTACATCTGCTTCAGAAGACTTTTCAAACTTTGCAATTAAAGCTGTATTACCCTTAACGTTGAATGTATATTCTGCTTTATCAGATACTTTTTCACCATTAGGACGATACCATCCTTTAAATACATAACCTCTATTAGGTGTTGCAGTAACAGTCACAGATTTACCTGCTTTAACTTCCTGACCACCACTTACTTTACCACCTTTTTCTGCTTCTACATAAACAGTATAAGTGTTATTAGTCACTTCTTTATTCGCAATATTGAATTCAGAGATAGCTACCCATCCATCATTTGATTCAGATGCTACAAACTTGAATCCATATACATTTTGTGTATCAAAAGTAAATGTTTTTTCTGACTTGTTAGCATCAAATGTCTGATCTTTCGCAACTTCTACCCATTCACCATTCTTTTCAGTCTGGATATAAAGTGAAGCTTTAGTCACCTGACCACTGTTAGAATCCTGACGTGGTGTGAATGATACCTGATTGATTTCATAAGCTTTATCAAATGAAATTTCTGTCCAAATACTTCCATCAGCACCCTTACCTGTACCTGGAGCACCAGATGTTGTTGGAACCTTATCTTTTGTAGCTTGTGACCAGTCTGAATGCCAAATTGTAGAAGGCTTATTGTCAAATGCCATACCGATAATACCTTCACTCTGACCACCGTGAGCTGTTGGTGTTTCTGATTCAGCTTTACCAGTCCAAGAAGCTTTATTATAAAGATCTACTTCTGGTGCTTTTTCAGTTACTACTACGTTATCAATTACTGCAGAAACTGTTTCTGTCTTAGAACCAATTCTTTCTAATGGTAAGGCAAATGTTGAATGAGTGATATTGTCTTTCTTCACCATATCATTGTGAATAAACTTACCTTTTGCATCACATACATATTCACCATTAACATAAAGACTTGTCTTCTGCTGAGCTGTAGTAATAGAAATATTAACTGTCTTACCTACTGGTAATTCATAATCGAAGTAATAGTTATAAAGTTCTCTTGTGAATCCTAACTTACCATCTTCCATGATTCTGATATCATGTGTTCCATAGTCAGCATCTGATTCAAATAGGATATCTCCTGGTTTTGCTGGTTTGTTTAGTTTAATATCAAATGATAGCTTATTACCATTACCAAGTTCTTTAATTGGAGAAGTAACATAACTTGCACCATCTTTTAATACTAATGCATTATCCTTGATTTCAGTATTCTTTCCTTCTTTAAGGTCACGTTTGTTTTCAGAACTATCCTTTAAACCGTTATTGAAATCATAGCTTTCATAGTTTTCACCCTTTTTATTTTCTTTGTAATAAGGGTTTGTATTAGGTCCTGTTCCCTTATCCTGAGCCACTTTAGCAAGAGCATCAGCACTACCTTTTTCCTTACCAGTCGCAGCCCATGTCTTTTCTGCATAGAATGGTAATGCATCAAAGAAACGCCAGTATAGATCAGATTCACTTAAACCTGATGCACTCTTATCGATGTTATCACTCCATAATGCGAATGCAGCACCTAACATCTGATCATCACCAGCAGGAACATACTTATAAGAACCACCTCTAACTCTTACTTTATTTGCTTCAAACTGATTGAAGATTCTATTTACGTTTAATAAATCTCCATAAGCATTAGCACGTCCTTTGTTTCCATTTGGAACCATGTAACCAAAGTCATCAATTGTATTAATAAGCTTATAGCCCATATCATACATTTCAATACCATCTGCCCAGTCAGCTGACCAAAGGTTCATTTCTACATTATCAATAGCTTCTCTCTTAATCTGAGTCACTGGATTATCTTTGATCCAAGTTAAACCACCCCACATACGTACTGTATTTGTTTCTTTTAGGTGAGGAACTAAATCATTAACGAATCCACGATATGCTGTATAGTTTGATAAGAATTCATCTGCACCAATATGTACAGTTGTTTCTCCATCAAATACTGGATTAGCACCTTTTGTATAATCATCAAAGATTTCTTTGATCTTATCTTTTGTTTCTTTCTTAGAGACATCAAGATGGTCAATAAGTGGTCTATTTCTATTTAATGGTGATACTTTATTCTGAACCATTAATTCTGGCCATACTTTAGTAAATGAAGTTGCATGAGCAGGAACATCAATTTCAGGTACTACGTTCATACCAAGGGCTCTTTCACCCTGGATGAATTCTCTGAAGTCCTTCTTAGAAATAGAATAGTCTTTTGCAGTAGGTGTTTCACCTTTATCGTTAGATAATCCTGATTCTAGACGGAATGCTTCATAGGCTTTAAATGCTTCATTTTCATTATCACCTTTACCATATTGTTCTAAGAAGATGTAGTTATCAGATAAATGAGTCTGGAAGTCATTCATCTTATAGTAACGCATTGTTCTTGCAACTTCTTTCATCATATCTAATGAAACTGGTTTACGTGCTACATCGAATAAGAATCCACGTGTCTTGAAACGAGGATAGTCACGCATTTTACCAATCTTATAGCCTTCATCGTCTTCTTTATACATCTGAAGGATTGTCTGCATACCATACATGTTACCTGTTGTATGAACAGAAGCAACATTGATACGGTCTTTCTGGATATCCATTGTATATCCTTCATCACCTAGAAGAGTATCCGGTGCTTTTAATTCAAAGTTGAATGCATTAGCCTGAGAAGCACCTTTTTTCACCGTAAGGTTAATACCTGTGAAATCTTTATAATCACGTACAAATTCATCTACAACAGCTTTTAACTTATCATCTGTATAAGTCACTGTCTTTAATGAGTTAACTGAAATCTTTTCTGTTGAGTTTGAATGCCATTCCTGGATTTCTGGAATAACAGTAGGTTTAGTATTCTTATTTGCAGACTGTTCGTTTATACCTTTTACAACATAGTCAACATCTGCAGTCTTCTTTTCTTTTCCTGTAGAAGTTTCTGTAACTACATAAGAGACCTTTACATTCTTATCAACTAATGGATGGACAATTTTACCATCAGCACCAATGATCTGTTCAAGGTCTGCACCATTGATTCTTACAGTAAATCCTGCTGGTACAGCTGGCATATCTAATGTATTCACATCTGCTTCAATTGTCTTACTCTGAGATTCAATAGAAGAGACAACAGAGTTTAGAGTTGCTTTTTGTGCTGTTTGTTCATTAGAATAAACTTCCATCTCCGCAATACTTACGTTATTCCATGATGATGCTTCAGCAACAAAATTACAAAGCTTTAATTCTTTTGCTTCAATAGGTTCATCGAACTTAACAACAACTTCGTTATTATAACCGTCACCTTTCTTTGTATTAGTAAAGCTCTTTGCAAGTTTTTCTACACCATCTTTATCTTTGTATTTAATATCAAAGCTTTTTACGTTAGATGGCATTGGTGCAACATCTCTTTCAAAGAAATGAATCTTAAGTTCCTTAACGAGAGTCAATCCAGCAAATTTAGTATTTAACCAGATATTAGTAGTTGGAGTTTCATAATCACTTGCCCAGCGGTTTGCTTTTTCTATGCTTCCATCTTTTACTTTATCTGGACTGAGTGTATTAGCTTCACTACTTGATGCAGTGACTGTCGCATTTGCCATATGGTTCTTATTAGGCGTAGCATCTGCTTTTTCTACAATCTTACTATAAACTTCAATTTCATTGATTCCGACATTCTTCCAGTTGATTGTACCTCCATCTGCAGAAAGTACAGTTACCTTTACTTTAGTGGCTTGATGATCTTTATCTAACTGAATGATTTCATTCTGTTTTGCCTTAGTAGTCTTTCTATATACTTCTTTATATTGTCCGTCTTCTTCTAGTTCAATCTTATAGCCTAGAATATTCTGTGCATCATCAGTTCTTTCGAAATTGATATTAATCTGACGTACTGTCTTTTCTTCTCCTAGATTAATTTCAATCCATTCATTGTCTGCCTTATTCTGTGCAGTTCCCCAGCGAGTCTTCATATCACCATCTACTGCTTTGCTTGGTGATGTAGAATCTACTTCATAACTACTTGCATTAACAGCACATCCTCTAGCAAGATTTAAGTTTTCTACAGCATAGACTGGTCTTACATCAACAAATGCAGCATTCGCAATCATGACAGTTGCAACTAATCCAATAACACCTTGTTTTTTGTTCATTATCCCTTTTCCTTTCTTTTCTATATAGGACCAACAAAAAAAGACCAAAGTACCCCTCTTAAAAAGAAGGTTTACTCTGGTCTTGCCTAATTCAATAGTAACAATCCTATACGTTTTTCACACAGTGAAATGATAGCACTTACAATGTACTTATTCAAGTATTTTTTTAATTAATTGTCTTGTTTTATACTTATAGATGATCCTTACATAAGTTTATCTATTATTAGGTTGAGAAAGAAATCATTGTAGAATGTTTAATCTGTGTCCAATGTTTTTAGTCTTTCTAGCCATTTTGTAATAAAACCATCTTTTAAGAATGCAAGCAATGTCCCCTCACCAAATCTATCAGCACGAATAGCACCAAAAATTAAGGCAATAATACATTGAGCATCTAAATTATCTACTTCTGCTTTGACCATTGGTTCCCAACTCCATTTGATGCCATTATCTTCTAGAATTTTTATATAATTATGTAATCCCATCTCTTCATGGTTATCTACAAAAGAATAGACATCATGAATGAACTGATCTACAACTATTGAATAGTCTACAAAAGGGAACTGAATTGGATGTTCTGGTGTTCCATCATTCTTATCATCAACAATCCATGTACCAAATTCTGTTCCTGTGAATTCATCTAAATATTTAGTTAAATTTTCATACATATAAATCACCCCTTAATAATCTTCATCTACTTCATCAAAACCATCATCTACACCTTGTCTATAAGAAGGATCCGTATGGTATCTATCATGATCATAATCACCATCATCTACAGCTGAATTATACCCATCATTATAGGAACTAGAAGATTCACTTGATTCATAACTATTGTATTCCTTCTTAGGTTTTGATGGAGTGTAAGTGCTTGGTCCAGGTTTATTTAGTTCATATACTAATTCGCCATCAATAGTGAGCTTATCATAATACTGTTGATTTTCTATTTCATAATTATGCTTGTCACCAGATAATTTCATTATGAATCTATCATCTTCTTGAAATAACACCATTCTTCCTTCTGATTCAAAAGGTTCACCATCCCAAAATATTTTAGATTCATTCTCATAATAATTCTTATTCCCGTTTACTTCTAGTATCTTATAGAATAAGTCTTTTGCACCACGTTTAGAGTCAATAGCTGATTCATAATAATCATCAACTGTATGACTAGAATAAGTGAAGTCTAGTTGATATACAGGTACACCATATGCTTTATTGTATTCAATGTATGAACAACGATCTACTTTAATAGTTACATCTGGAAGATCAGTTGTTTGAATATATTCTTGTATTTCTGGTACATATTTTTTTTGATATATTTTTGCGACTTCTGTAGTCTTAAAGCCATACTTTAGATAATTGGGTATTGGACTTTTCATGAAATCTGTAATAAGTATTACAAGCCCTAATAATATTGAAACAATGAAACAGAATAATACAAAATAAAATAGTATGTTATCTTTATTGTGATTTTCTTTCATATGATTGATATTCCCTTCTTGATGTATCTTCTTTCTATAGTTCTATTGTAGTCTATTTAAAAAAGAAATGTATTGAGTTAGAGTTCTACAATACCTTTTATGAGGGGTTAATAAAATATTTTTATTTAATATAAAAGGACGGGTGTTAACCGTTCTAGGATTTGCATATAAATCAATTAGTTGATCAATCTTGTCGGAATTATTGGTCAGGCCTATCGGAATACTTGGTCAACCTAGTCGGAATACATGGTCAACATAATCAAAATTCAAAAAAGTAAATATACATACTTATTACACACAAATAGTTATTTATCTCACTGTATATATAATGACTAAAGGGAACAACCAAATCTGATTGTTCCCTTTTGCATACTCATTTAATTAAGTCAGAGTGGTTCACTCGGACACTTATATTATTTCACTTCTATATCTACTACCTAGTAGAAAACAAAACACTAATCTAAACTGCTTGCTGCATAGAAACCTTCTCTTACAGCTTCACCAATCTTTCCTAATTTATCACAATCTCCAATTGCTCTAGTTTTCATTGGATACTTTTCTTTCAATAAATTTGAAAGAGTTGTATTAGGTCTCATACCAAAAGCTGAGATTACTGTATCTGCTTCAATATGCTTTTCAATGCCGTTTTCTTCAACAGTTAATCCTGTTTCATCAATAGCTGTTACTTTCGTATTTGTCATAAGCTTAACATTATTTTTAGCTAATTTATTGAATAATGAAATCTTGTTGATAAAGAATACGTCTTTACCCATTTCAGGAAGCATTTCTACAACAGTTACATCTTTATGCATTTCTTCAGCAATTTCAATAGCACCATCTAAACCTGATGCTCCTCCACCACAGATCACAATCTTATCACCTTTTATAAGTGATTCATCTCTATGTGCTGCTACAATATTCACAACATTATTACCATCAATACCAGGAATTGAAGGAGTAAAAGGTGTTGCACCTGTTGAAACAATAATCGCATCACATGTTTTTAGAATATCTTCTTCACCAGTAATTGTAGTATTAAGATGAATATCCACAGGAAGTTTACTTAACTGTACTTTATACCATTCAGTTAATTTCTTAATATTAGATTTGAACTGGGCTGTACAGATATCTCCCATAGTACCACCTAAATGATCTTCTTTTTCAAATAAAGTGACATGATGACCTTCTAAAGCAGCTACTCTAGCAGCTTCCATACCACCAGGACCAGCTCCAATAACTACAACATTCTGTGGATCTTCAGTTTTTTCAAGTTTAAATCTTACTTCTTCCATAGCCTGTGGATTAACAGCACATCCTAGTTTTGTATGATGATTCCAAATACGACCAATACAGTATTCATTACATCTTAGACAAGGTCTTACATCTTCACTATGATTCTTCATTAGTTTCTTAGGCATCATTGGATCAGCAATAAGTGCTCTACCAAAAGAAGCAAAATCAGCATTTCCACTTTCAATTAATTCTAATGCACTATCTGGATTATGTGCTCCTGCATTAATTAAAGGAACATTCACGGCTTTTCTTGCATCTTCACATACATATGACATGCATGATTCACCTAAATATGCAGGTGGGAAAATATAATCTAGTGTTTCATAACATCCAGCATCGATATCAAATGCATCAATACCTTCTTTTTCTAGTTCTTTAAGAATCTTCATGCTGTATTCTAAATCTCTACCGCCATTAAAACGATGATCTAAAGAAATTCTAAATAAAATAGGTACATCAGGTCCTACCACTTCACGTATTGCATGATAAATATCTTTTGCGAAACGTGTATTTTTCTCTGGAGTTCCTCCATATTCATCTGTTCTCTTATTCCATACTGGAGATAAGAACTGATCAATTAAATATCCTGCATGAGCATGAATTTCAATTGCATCATAACCTGCATCCATTGCTACACCTGCAGCAAATTTAAAATCATTCATCATCTGAGCAATCTCTTCTTTTGTAAGAGCATGACACATCAAGTTTGGATCAAATGCTGATGGAATTTCAGATGCTGACATTGGTGGATTTCCTAAAGTATCTGGAAATGCATTTCTACCTGTACCTGGTGTTAACTGACAAACAATCTTAGCACCATAACGATGTACCCCATCACATACACTTGTAAGAGATGGCAATACAGTAAAACTATCCATGTATCCTTCCATAGACCCTTGAGCAATTTTTTCATTAAGTGGCTGACATCCCATGATAATCATACCTACTCCGCCTTTAGCTCTTTCAATGAAATAATCAATTTCATTGTCTGTTTTACGTCCATTAGCTAGTGCACTATTTGTCCCCATTGGAGACATAACTAATCTGTTCTTTACTTCCATTTTTCCAATTTTAAATGGCGTAAATAATTTTTCATAACTCATATCCTATCCTCCTTTTTGTTACCTCGGTAACCTTTTTATAATGTAACCGCTTTATTATCAATGTTTAATAATTCACAATCTTTTTTTATGTTTTTATGCTATAGTGTAAAAGGTGATAAAAAATGTATAAAGATTTAAAGAATACAATTATTAATACATCCTATAAACTATTTATGGAGAATGGTTATGATCAGACTACAGTCAATGATATTTGTGCTGCCTGTTCTATTACAAAAACAACATTCTATCGTTATATTGATTCAAAAGAAGAATTACTGTCATTCTTCTTTGATGATATTAATGAGAAAATTGATGAATTAAAATTAAATGCAGAAACACAGACTGATTATGTACAACAAATTATTGATGCTTTTGATCTTATCATTGCACATATGCTTCAATTCCAGCAGGAATTATATTGTCAGCTATATATATCTAACCTAAAAGAGAACAAAGGTACATTCAATGAAATAGATGCTTTAAAAGAAGTCGTAATTGACTTAATTATTAAAGCACAAAAAGCAAATCAAATATCAAATAGAAATGATCCTTTAGTTATTTATAACGTCCTTGAACATATATGTTATGGATGTGGTATTCAATGGTGTCTTCATCAAATACAAGATATTAGAGAAGAATTCACTACTTCTTTAAAAGCAATTTTAATAATGTAAATTACAGAAAGTACAATGGTGCTTTCTGTTTTTATTTCTAAGCACAGAAAAAGATGATACTCATCGATATCATCTTTCTATACTTATATATCAAATTGTACTTACAGTATCATGACACCTTATAGTTCAGTATACTTATCACTCTTACCTTTAGCCTTTTCTGCAGGGTACTTTGCTTCATTCTGACTCATCTTCATATTCACTATCTCATCAGCATCTAATCCTAGCTTATCTAATAGATTCTGACTATATACAATCACATCAGCAAGTTCTTCTTTAACATGCTGTAAATCATAATTATCATCAGACCACTGAAAACATTCTAATAGTTCTGTTGCTTCTATTACTATAGATTTAGCTAGATTAGCTGGTGAATGGAATTGATCCCAGTCTCTATCTTCTGTGAATTTTCTAATTCTATTAATAGTTTCTTGTGTCATATTAGTTATCCTCTTCTACTTTATGTCATTTTGATATGTAATCACTCATTGGTAATCCTCCATTCTAAACTCACTAAGAGGTTTAATTGAGATTTTTCGTTCTCTTGCATATTTTTGAACCGCACTACCCGGCAAGCAATAAATCATAGCCACCCTATAAAAAGGTTCATTATCTTTTACCGTAACTTCTGTTTCAGTACCAAGAAAAACACAAGTGATCTGCCTATTGGAACGAGTGTAACTGTGTGCGAATAATCTATGTGAAACTGTTTTGACACCTTGAGGAATTATCAGTATTGATATTGCAGTATCTGTAAAAGTATGAAAACCAATTTCTTTTAACGATTCAGGCAGTGATATATCATTTAACTTTGAACAGCCGTTAAAGGCAGAATAATCAATCTTTGTAACATTAGAACCAAAAATAACCTTGCTCAAATTTTTACAACCGTAAAAACAACTATGTGAAATTTCCTTAAGCGAATTGGGCAGAGTTATTTCCTCAAGACCACTATTTGTGAAACACTCTCTATCAACAAAAGTTAAATTTTCAGGTAAATCTATATGTTTTAGATTGACACAACCTGAGAAAGCGCCCCACAAGAGAACCTTAACAGTTTTAGGAAGTATTATTTCACTACAAGGAGCATTTATAAAAGTTTTTGCACCAATAGTAAGTACAGGAAGTCCATCTATTTCTTTCGGTACTACAATTCGTTCCGTTTCAAATCCATTATATCCCGTTATTCGGATTCCTTTACCAACAAGTGAAGTTGATGCATTGCATTTAACTTTTTCATTTTGGTGCCACCAATTTTTAATTACTTCCGATTCTATCTCATAAGTAAAATTTCTTGGATCATCAGGAAAATCATCAGAAAATGTACCTGCATTCATTACTGCTTGAGCTATTTGCGCATCTATATTTTGCTTTGCAATTCGCACATTATCAAGAGATGCTCGTTCTTTATCAAAATCCAATTTGTCATCATCTGAAACTGAATTTAGCAGTTCAACCATCCGTAAAGACTTTTGGCGGGATTGAATAAAACTATCCATCTGCTCGGAAAGGCTCATATTTTTTAGTGTTTCAAGTATTTCTTCTAACACCTTGACCTTAATTTCAAGAGTTTTTACTCTTTGTTCTAAATCATTCGTTTCATCACTTCCTCATATTTTAAAATCAGTTCTATGTATTCCAACTGAAACAACTCCGCTCAAAATGAAAAGATTTGAACCTAGTTGCTTTCTGTATTGAAATAGTCTCTGTGCTTTTCTACCTTTGTATCATCCAATATATGAACTTCTTGATTTGACGAACCTTTCAAAAGCGAATTGTCATTCAATTCTTCAATATATTCACCGTCAATAAGAACACTTATATTTTAAGAAGATCGTTTTGAAGTTCGGAACGCTTATAACCTGTGTAAGCAAGTATATCATCAGAGATTTCTTTTAATTTATCAAGTAATTTCTTGAGTTCTTCAAGCTAATAAAACGGGTCTCCACTAGGTGATTATAAAACCGTCAATAGCATAATTCAAAGAAACCAATCTAATTATCTCAAATATTGTTTTAGGCATAGTTTTATATCTTTCTTGAAAATCCCAAAGTCCAGGGTTGCTACACCCCTTACATTTACGAGGACCACCACTGAACCATATCCCAACTCTTTTCCCAGGGCCAAGAACTTCAACAGGATATAAAATTCTTGCTACATACATTGCTCACTCCTCACCAAATAATAGTTTTTTTTTATTTTTGTCTACTCATCAGACTATGACGAGTGGAGGAGAGGTTAAAAAACTGTATATATGATTTTGATATCTAAAAAACACATTGATTATCAGATATAGCTAGGTGAATTTGCATTCACTATATTGTTTCATGCTTACACGCGGACTTTTCCAGCTATTTTGAATAGCATAACACAGTATCCTTAATACATTAAGTATTTAGCAATATCCATTTTTTTAAATATATCATCAATCTTCTATAAAATATTGTTCGATTTTCTCAATTGTATGCTTTAACCCATTTAAACAATCATCACACGGATTATCCTGTAATCTTTTTTTGATTCGCTAAGTTTATGAAAAATGTTGCTACTAGATCATTAAATTTAACTTAACGCC
>OLSX01002754.1_pt1 | contig 15067 bp, 9 predicted proteins | sample 1673141 | NCBI WGS metagenome assembly OLSX01 (sample SAMEA3136759, study PRJEB25190) | human gut metagenome | biome: human gut; feature: human-associated habitat; material: faeces | place: Austria | collected 2013
GCTTCGTGACGTTACGGAGTTTTTCGGTGGTCCGGCTGCGGAGGCTCGACCGCGGGTACGGGCGGAGACGAGGCTTTATGACGTCACAAATACCGCAGAGCGCGAAAAAGCCCGCGTGCAATGCACGCGGGCTGATTTCGCAGGAACGCAGAGCCGATCTTACTTGATGCCGTACTTCTTGTTGAACTTATCCACACGGCCGCTGGTGTCAACGAGCTTCTGCTTGCCGGTGTAGAAGGGGTGGCACTTGGAGCAGATCTCGATGGAGATGTTCTGCTTCGTGGAGCGGGTCTCGTACACGGCGCCGCAGGCGCAGCGGATCGTGGTCGGCTGGTAATTCGGATGGATACCGTCTTTCATAGTCATTCACCTCATAATAAGCTGTCTTGAGCACGGGCTGGTCCATGGTTACAAGACGCAACCTGAATTCTACCATGCCGATGACAGAAAAGCAAGCGTTTTTGTAATTTTTTTATGCGTCCGTTTCCGGGACGTCGGCGCTGCAGCCGCAGTGCAGAAAGTACAGCGTCCTCCGGCAGACGGGGCGGCCGGTGATGCGCGCCATTGCCCCGGCATAAGCGCGCAGCTGCGCGGCATAGTACGCCGTGCGCTCCGGCACGGCATCCGGGCGGATGCGGTCGGTCTTGTAATCCACGATGACGAGGCCGTCCTTTGTTTCGAACCACGCGTCCACCACGCCCTGCAGCAGCACCTGCTCCGCATCCGCACCGGGGAAGAACGTCTCCGCCGGGCACAGGAGCGAGAAGCGAAACTCCCGCCGCAGCGTGCCCACGGCCTCTGCCGCCGCAAGCGCCGCGCCGAGCGGTGTGCGCATCAGCCGCAGGAGCGAGGCCGTGTTCACCGCCTGTGCCTCACGCGCCGTGAGCAGACCGCGCGCAGCGAGGGCCTGCACCTGCGCGGTGATGCCCTCCGGCGTCTGCGCGCCGGCAAAGCGCAGATATTGCAGCGTGCGGTGCGTAGCCGTGCCGCGCTCGGCCGCGGTGAGCTTGCGCTCGCGCGCCGAAAAATCCGGCCGGCGGAAGGCCTGCGTGCGCGGCGCGCCCTTGAGCAGCGGCGCACCGGCGTCCTCGGGCGGCGCGGTCTCCGGTTCGAGCCGCTTGAGCTCCGTCGCCGTCACCTTCGACGGCAGGTCGATGGCCTGCGCGTGCGCATAGCGGAACGTGAGTGTGCGCTCGAGCTGCGCCAGCAGGGCGGGGTCCGGCTCCGGCAGCGTGGGTTCGGCTTCCGCCTCCGCACTGCCGGCCGCGGTGTCCGTCGTCAGATAGACGTAGTTCTGGCGCAGATAGCGCTCGTCCCGGTCGAGCAGCGCGCTCTGCAGCAGCCAGTGCAGCGGGCTCTGCGCAGCGCGCAGCAGCTCCGGCGCGAGGGGCACGGTGGCCGTGGCGGTCAGGGTGCTGACGGTCTTGCCGATGTCGCGCACGGTGCCCGTGATGATGAGCCGCTCCTTTGCGCGCGTCATGGCCACGTACAGCAGGCGCATCTCCTCCGAGAGCATCTCGGTCAGCAGCTGCGCCGCGATCGCCTGCCGCGCGATGGTCGGGTATTCCACGCCGTGCTCGAGATCCGTGCACTTCGGCCCGAGACCGAGCACCGGGTGCACGAGCACGCTCTCGCGTGCGTCGGATTTGTTGAACAGGCGCGCCGTGTCGCACAAAAACACGAACGGGAACTCCAGCCCCTTGGATTTGTGGATGCTCAGGATGCGCACGCTGCGGCTCTCGCCGCCGGGGGCGGCGGGCTCCACACCCTCGGTCTCCTGCCGCTGCATCCAGAGCAGGAAGCGGTGCAGCCCGCGCGCGCCCGTCTGTTCAAACTGCTGCGCAAGATCGAGCAGGAGCAGCACATTGCGCCGCCGCAGTTCGCCGTCCGGCATCGCGCTCGTGAGCGCCATGACGGCGCGGTCGTCGATGATGTGCCACAGAAAATCCCCCAGCGGCAGCTCGATCGACAGCGCGCGGTAGCGCGCGAGCACGTCGAGAAAGTCCCGGCAGTCGTCGCGCGTCTCGGCGGCGAGCGTGACGGCGGTGTAAAAATCGTGCTCGCGGTCGCACGTGCGCACGGCGGCCAGATCGTCCGCCGTCAGGCCGAACAGCGGCGAGCGCAGCACCGCAATGAGCGGCACATCCTGGTGCGGATTGTCCACCACTGCCAGCAGCGAGCGCAGCACCGACACCTCCTCGGATGTGTAGAACCCGCCGCTCGTCTCCGCCGACACGGGGATGCCGTGCGCCTCGAGCGCGGCGCGGTACACCGGGCCGATGCTGTTGGCGCTGCGCAGCAGGATGACCACGTCGCCGAAGTGCGCGGGGCGCTCGGCGCCGTTTTCCCACACGGTCGCACCGCTGTCGATGAGCGCGCGGATGCGCTGTGCGACATAGTCCGCCTCCAGCGCGGCCTTTTCCGGCGTGGGTGCGTCGTCGTCTGCGCCCGGCAGCTCGAGCACGGCGAGTTCCGGCAGGACATCGTCGCCGGGGTAGCTTGCTCCGGCGCGCAGCCGCGCCGCGTCGTCATAGTCCAGCTCGCCGAGCGCGCGCGACATGATGTTGGAAAAGACGTGGTTGGCCGCTTCCAGCACCGCGCGGCGGGAGCGGAAATTCTCCCGCAGGAGGATGCGCCGCGGCTGACCGGGCAGGGCGTCGCAGTAGTCGGCAAAGCGCGCGTATTTCTCGAGGAAGATCGTGGGATCGGCGAGGCGGAAGCGGTAGATCGACTGCTTGACGTCGCCGACGAAAAAGAGGTTGCTGCCCTCGCGCGATACGGCGCGGAAGATGAGATCCTGCACCTCCGACACGTCCTGATATTCATCGACCATGATCTCGGTATACCGCCCCGAGAGCTGGCGCGCCAGCTCCGTCGGTGCGCCGTCCTCGTCCGTGAGCAGCTGCGCCGTCATGTGCTCGAGGTCGGAGAAGTCCACGAGACTGCGCCGCCGCTTTTCGGCGGCGTAGGCCGCGCCGAAGTCGAGCGTCAGCGCCAGCAGCGCCTGCATGGCCGGGGCCGTCGTGTGCAGGTCGGCAAGGGCCTGCGCGGAGGGGATGTTGATCTGTTTTTGCAGCGTCTGGATGGCTTTTTTCGCCGCGTCGCGCTGCGCCTTGACGCGGTCGCGCACGTCCGGATCGGGCGGCTTGCGCGCGCTGCCGAGGCGCGGGAACGGCACATCCTGCAGCGCCGTCACGGCAGCATCCCAGCTCCGGTTGCAGGCGTACGCGAGCGCGCGCAGACCGGCGGCCGTGGCCGAAAAGCTGTCGCCGTAGATGTCCATAAGCCACTCCATGTCCTCGTCCGCCATGATGTCGAGCTGCGCCTCAAGCACGCCGCACCAGTGCTCCGCACTCTCCTGCATGCGCGCGAGCAGCGACCGGCCCCACGGCGTGGCGCCCGCGTCGGTCACGCCGTCGAGCGCGAGCAGGTCCACCTGCTGCGCGGCCCATTGCTCGGGCCGGGCATGGCACTGCATCTTGTCATAGAGCGTGAGCACCAGCTCGCCCAGACGCGCGTCGTCGCGCCCGTTGCCGACCGTGTCGGCCAGCAGCCGAAAGCCGGCGTCGGCATCCATGCGGGCGTAGGCGCGCTCGAGCGTGTGCTCCAGCGCCGTTGTGCGCAGGGCGGCGCAGCGCTCGGTGTCGGCGACCTGAAAGTCCGGCGCGAGCGCAAGCGCCGCGCAGTTGGCGCGCAGGAAGTCTGCACAGAAGCTGTGGATCGTGCCGATCTCGGCGCGGGCGCACAGCGCGGCCTGCCGCCGCAGGCGGCGGTTTTCGGGGTCGGAGGCAATGCGCGCATAGATCCCGTCGAGGATGCGGCTGCGCAGCTCGGCCGCGGCCGCGCGCGTGTAGGTGATGACGAGGAAGCGGTCGATGTCGACCGGCGTCTCCGCGTCCGTGAGGTAGGCCATGAGGCGCTCGGTGAGCACGCGGGTCTTGCCGCTGCCTGCCGCCGCGGACACGAGCACGGTGCTGCCGCGTGTGTCGATCGCAGCGCGCTGTTCGGGTGTGAAGTTCAGTTCAGCCATGCATCTCGCCTCCTTTCAGGCTGCTCCAGATCTTGTCGGCGGGGAGCTTTGTCAGCACGCGGTGGCAGTCGCCCTCCACGCCGGGCGTAAAGTGGCAGACGCTCAGATAGTCGCAGTGCGTACAGGCGGTGTCCTGCCCGGAGCGGAAATAGGGGTCTGCCGTGATGCTGCCGTCGCGCAGCTCGTGCGCCAGGTCGAGCAGCGTCGTCTCGATGTGCCGCGCAAGCAGACCGAGCTGCTCTGCGCTGGCAAGGGCGTCCGCCTTGCGCCGGGACGAGAGCGGCAGGTACTGCGGCGTGTCGCTGTGCTCCATCGCGTGCAGCACGGCGCTGTCGTCGAGCAGCAGGCCGGAGCGGCGCACCGCGCCGGCGCGCTCTTTTGCCGCTTCCTCCGGCGAGAGCCGGCGGTCGGCCGGGATGAGCACATCGCGCGCCGGGACGTAGAGCACGCCCGCCGGCACGATCTCGTGGCCGTAGCGCTCCGGACCCGAGCGCTCAAGTGCGAACAGGTACAGCAGCATCTGCAGCCCCATGCCGTACCACACGTCCGAGAGCGAGAACGCCTTGCGCCCGGTCTTGTAGTCGACCACGCGCAGGTAGAGCTTGCCGTCGTGCAGCCAGCCGTCCACGCGGTCGGCCACGCCGCTCATGTTGAGCGTCACCTCGCCGTCCGAGAGCGTGATCGGCGCGATCTGCTCGGGATCGGCGAAGTTGAGTTCAAAGTCCAGCGGCACGAAATCGCCTGCGCGCAGCTCGTGCGCCATGTCGGTCACCACCTGCCGCACCTGCCGGCACAGGCGGCGGAAGAGGTAGACGAAGCGCGCGGATTTCTCCTGAAAATCGTTGAGCTCGTCGTGAATGTAGCGCTGCGTCCAGCGGTCGGTGAAAGTACCGAGCTGCTCGTCCGTCACGGCGGCGAAGCCGCCGGCGGCCGTCGCGTCCTGCGCCGTGTGCTGCAGGACATAGTGGAAGAACGTGCCGATCTCCGGCGGGCTGAACGCGGCCGGGCGGCGGGGCTTGGCCTTGAGCCCGTATTGCAGGAAATAGGCATAGCGGCAGGCGGAAAAGCGCTCGGCCTTCGATGCCGAGAGATACAGCCGCTGACCGTAGAGCGCGCGCACGCGCTCGGGCGAGAGCTTGCCGCGGGCGGTGTGCGCCGCGCGTGTGAGCGCTGCGAGCGCGGCGGGGTCGTGCTGCCCGAACCATGCGCGCGCGGCGTTGGCATTGGCGTCCGTCGCGCCGCGCAGCGTGCGCGCAGCCAGCTCCAGCGCCGGTGCGGGGGCGAGCAGCCGCTGCGCATCGGGGTCAACGGGCTGCGGCAGCGTGCCGAACAGCTGCTCGATGCGCGTGACGAGAAAGGCTGCGCGTGTGGGCGTGCCGCTGCCGTCAAAGAGCGGGTAGGTCACTGTGAGCGTCTCGGACGGGAGCGTCACGCACTGGTAGACAAGGTTGTATTCGCGCCAGAGCACATCGTCCGTGCCGCCGCCGATGTCGAGCTCCAGCTCCAGCAACTCGCGCCGCTCCTCGGGCGAAAACACGCCGTCCGGCTCGCCGGCGCGCGGCAGCCGGTCGTCCGACGCGCCGAGCACGATCAGGTGCCGGATGCCGCGGCGGCGCATGCGGTCGAGGTCGCCGGCGGTCACGCGGTCAAGCGCGACGGGGATCGTGCCGATGTCGTAGCACGAGAGCATCCGCAAAAACAGCGTCGCGAATGTGTCGGCGTCCATCTGCGTGCCGCCGAGGATGGCGGCAAACTGCTCGAGCGCGCCGACCGTCAGTTCCCAGAGCTGCGCATATTCGGCCGCGAGCGCGCCGCGTCCCTCGCGGCGCAGATCCTCGGCGAGCGTGTCGAGCCGCTGCGCCAGGTGCAGCCGCTCGAGAAAATCTGCCAGCGCCATGGCCTGCGCCTCGGCGGTGGCGGCGGCGTGGCTCTCCGCTCCCAGCAGCCGCAGCGGGTCTGCGGCCCGCTGCCGCAGGTCGTTGATCTCGGCAAGGCGGGCGGCGGCCTCGTCCGTGTCCGGCGCGCCGTAGCCGTCGGGATGCTGCCGCCACGGCTCGGGGCGCGTCCATGCGCCGCCGCGCAGTGACCAGAGCAGAACGTAATTTTCGAGCGTGTCCGTCTCCTCGGGCGTGAGCCCGGCGAGCCCCGTGCGCAGGTAGGCCGAGACGTCCTCAGCGTCCCAGCCGCCGGTCACGATGTCGTAGGCCGCACAGATGAGCGCCACGAGCGGCTTTTGCAGCAGGTCGGTGCGGCGGGCAAAATAGAGCGGCACGCCGTAGTAGGCACACATACGCTCGAGCGCGGGCGCGTAGTCAGAAAAGCCACGCGCGGCGATGGCGATGTCGCGCCAGCGGCAGCCCGATTGCACGAGCTGCAGCGCGCGGGCAGCCGCCCAGGCGCACTCGGCCGTGAGATCGTCCGCCGTGCGCACGCTGATCGTGTGCGCGGGGTCGTCAAAGTGCGCGGAGGTGTAGGAAAACAGCTGCTGCTCGAGCACGCGCAGCGGCGTGTCGGCGGTGCGGGCGGGGCAGGCCTCAACGGTGGTCTGCACGCCGCAGTCGTCCGCCATGTCCAGCAGCACGCGCGCCGTATGCCGCGCCGTGCCGAAGATCTCGTTGCCGTCCGTGAGCGCGTCAAGCGTGAGGCAGACCGTCACATCCGCGCCCGCCGTCAGCAGCGCGCGCACGACGGCCAGTTCCTGCCGCGTGTAGTCGGTGAAGCCGTCGAGATAAAACTGTCCCGTGCGCCCGAGCGTGCTCTCGGGGATGCGCTCGGCCAGATGCGTCAGGCGGTCGGTGGGGTCTGCGTGACCCTGCGCGGTCACGGCGTCATACGCCGCGAGTACGAGCGCGAGATCGTGCAGCTTGTCGCCCAGATAGCCGGGGCAGCGCGCGGCGGTCTGCTCGAGCGCGTCGGGCGTGACGCACGCGGTCTTGAGCTCGTCGACCGCGCCGAGCAGCGTCTGCTGCATCTGCGCCCGGCGGGCAGCCGCACCGAACAGCCGCAGCCGCGGCGCGACCTGATCGAGCGCCAGCGCCATGCACAGCAGCCGTCCGCCCTGATCGAGCAGCGGCGCGTCACCCGCGCCGGTCTCCGCCGCGACGCGGCGCGCCAGTCCCGTGAAGCTCAGCACCTCAGCGTACAGACTCAGACTGTCGCCGCAGGCGGCGCACAGCGCGCGCTCGGCCTCGTGGCTGTATTGCTCCGGCACGAGCAGCACCTGCCCCGGTGTGCGCGCCGCGACGGCTGCGCGGATGCGCCCCATGAGCAGATCGGTCTTGCCGCTGGCGGCAGGACCATAGAGCAGATGCAGCATAACATTGCCTCCTTGTGTGTTTTCTAAAGTGTAGCATATCTGGTGTCCCGATAAAAGGACAGTGCCCGGCGGCACGGCTCACCACACCTGCCAGCGCAGGGCGAACGCGGCGAGATAGCCGAGCGCGGCAAGCGCGCTTACAGCGGTGAGGGCGATGTTCGCGGTGCGCTTTTGCGCGCACTGTGCCAGCGCCAGCGGCACGGGCAGCAGCACGAGCAGGTAGCGCGGCGCGCTCAGCAGCCATGTCGCGCCGACGGCGATGATGTAATACGCGAGAAACCACGCCGTCTGGCTTGCGCGCAGCCGCGGCGCGGCCTTCGCCAGCAGGATGAGGGCGGAAAAGCACGCGATGAGGTTCGGCAGCCAGAGACCGAGCGCATCGCGCCAGTTGCCGCTGCGCAGACAGCGCAGCAGGTAGTCCGTCTGATATGCGGCGGTGCTGAAAAACAGTCCCGTGCGCTGGTTCCAGTGCTCGCGCTGGTAGATGAGAAACTGCAAAGGGTTGCCCGCCACGCGCCAGTTGATATAGCAATACGCCGCGAAGCCAAGCGGCACGAGCAGCAGCCCGGCGGCCTGCCGGATGCTGACACGGCGGCGCTGCACGGCGTCGTGCACCAGCTCCCACAGCAGCGGCACGATCAGCAGCAGCCCGAGCGAGCGCGTGAACGCGGCATATGCCCCGCACAGCCCGCCGAGCACGGGCCTGTGCGTGCGCGCGAGATAGAGCGCTGCCGCCGTCAGCAGCAGAAACAGGCTCTCGCTCATGGGTGCGGCGAAGAAAAAGCATCCCGGCGCGAGCACGAGAAACCGCAGCGCGCGCACGGCGTCGCGGTGCGGCAGGTCGAGCCGCAGCAGCCGGTAGACCACGCACCCCGCGCCCGCAAAGCACAGCGCCGATGTCAGAAGCCCCGCGCAGATGTCCGACGGGATGAGCAGCATCACCGCGCGCACCACGAGCGGGTAACCCGGCAGGAACACGAGCTGCACGACGCGGTCAGGGTCACCGGCGGTGATGTAGCCGTCGCGCGCGATGTCGAGATAGTGCCGGCTGTCGAGGCAGCGCCAGAATTCGAGCGCCTGCGCGAGCGTCTCCGGCTGTCCGGCGAGGGCACGGACGCCCCATGTGAGCACGAGCAGCGCAAGATCGAGTGCGAGCAGCGCAGCGAAAATGCGCGCGGCCATGTGCTCCGGCTCCTGCGCCGGGACGGCGGGCGCGGCGTCCTCCCGCTGCCAGAAGCGCACCCACGCGGGCACAAACCGCAGCCCCACGGCGGCAAACAGCGCCGCGCTGCACCCGGCGGCGATGCCGCCCGGGACGGACAGGCCCGGCGTGCGCGCGCACCAGAGCACGAACAGCGCCGCGAGCGCGGCAAGGCCCAGCGCATCGAGCGCAATGACGGCGCGGGTTTTCGGCTGCATGGCGGCACCTCCTGTGTGGATCGGATGATGATAAATTGTAGCACGTGCGGCGGCTAAGGTACAACCGTTTGCGTCAATGAAAAACAAAAAAGAAGACATCGTTTGCAGGCTCTGGAAGCATGCAGTCGACACGCAACCATTCGAAAGGAGAGCGCAAACGATGTCCGGGATACTTGTACAGTGAAACGGGAGAACGATCTGAGATGCGTGCCCGCTGCGTGCTTCGCATCTCCCGCGTGATTCCATCATAGCGATTTTTCACCCGAAATACAGCCGACGCTCCGAACGATACGGAGCGTCGGCCGTTTTTCATTTGCGGGTCATGGCAGACGGCTGTCGCCGCCCATGCACGCTGCCAGCTCTTCAATCCGCTCGAGCGGGAAGGGTGGGGCGCACAGCGGCCTGAGCGCGATGCTCATGAGCTTCATGGGGTTGTCGTCGGCAGCCACGCGGTTGGCGCTGAGCGCACCGCAGCGGCGGCAGCGATGAATGAGCGCCCACTCGCCGTTTTTGCGTACCCAGACGGCCACAGGCTCCATGATGCCGCCGCAGTCGGCTGCGCGGTCACCGGGCGTGATGTCGACGTGCAGGCTGTACAGGCAGTTCGGGCAGTGGTTGCGGTGGCTGCTCCCGGCACCCTCCGGTGTCACGAGCCGTCCGCAGACTCTGCAGGGAAAGCTGTCGCGGCAGGGGTGGGTTTTGTAGTAGCCTGCTTGGTATTGCTGTCGTTTGTTTTCGTGCTTCATTGGTTCCTCCCAAAGGCATTCCTGCGCCGGGAGGCGTGGCGTGTGTGGATTTGCCGGCCTCCCGGTCAGCGCACACGCTCCGATGTTCTTGTCTGTTTCAAATAATGTCTCCTGAATATAAATATAGATAGAATTTGCGGTCATTCCCGCCGCCTCCAGCATACTGCGCATGCACGCCGCTGTCAAGTGCGCGCAAAAAAGCGGGGAATTCCGGTTGCCGCGGCGGAAAAAATTCGTTATACTGAATCAAAGCACCCTGCAAGGAGGTGTCCCCCGCATGAAACAGTATCCGCGCATGGCAGCCCTGCTGCTGGCGCTGCTGCTCGCGCTCGGCTGCACCGGCTGCGGCGAGAAGCAGGAGCCCGTGACCGTGACGATCTGGCACGTCTACGGCGGCGAGACCGAGTCCCCGCTCAACGACCTCATCGACACGTTCAACGAGACCGTCGGCCGCGCGCAGAACATCCGCGTGCAGGTCGGCAGCGTCACGAACACGAACACCATCCACGAGGCGGTGCTCGCCTCGGCTTACGGCGAGCCCGGCGCCACGGCGCTGCCGGACATGTTCGTGTCCTATCCCAAGACCGTGCTGGCACTGCCGGATGCGGATATCCTCGTCGACTACCGGGACTATTTCTCGGATGCGGAGCTGGATGATTTCATCCCCGCGTTTCTTGCCGAGGGCGAGATAGGCGGGCATCTGACCGTACTGCCGGTGGCCAAGAGCACGGAGATCCTGTTTGTGGACAAGACGCTCTTTGACCGCTTCGCCGCCGCGACGGGCGCGACGCTCGATGATCTGTCCACGTGGGAGGGGCTCTACCGCACGGCGGAGGCCTACACCGCCTGGACGGACGCGCAGACGCCCGACACGCCGGACGACGGCAAGGTGTTTTTCGTGCACGACTACCATTTTAATTATTTTCAGGTCGGTGTCGAATCTCTCGGTGCGGATTTCTTTGACGGCGATCAGGTGGCGTTCGGCCCGGCGTTTCGCCGCGTGTGGGAGCCGTATGCCCGCGCAACGCTTGCCGGCAGCGTCTGGCTCAAGAGCGGCTACGCCACAGAGCCCCTGCGCACGGGCGACGCGGTCGCGTCCGTGGCATCGTCGGCGAGCGTGCTGTACTACGCCAACACCGTCACCTACCCGGACAACACCTCCGAGCCGGTGGAGATCATCTCCCTGCCATGCCCGACGTTTGCGGGCGGGGAGAAGCTCGTCATGCAGCGCGGCGCCGGCATCTGCACGGTCAGGTCCACACCCGAGCGTGAGCGCGCGTGCATGACGTTTCTCAAGTGGCTCACGGCGCCCAAGCGCAACGTCGATTTTGTGACGCAGCTTGGCTATATGCCCGTTACGCAGACGGCGTTTGCAAACGAGCTGCCCAGCGCTGTGCGCACGCTCGATGACCCCATGTACATCTCGCTCTATCAGGCGTTTCTCGACACGCAGAGCAGCTACACGTTCTATACTCTGCCGCAGCGCAGGGATTATCTCGAGCTCGAGACCCGCTTTGAAGAGCAGGTGCGCCTGCAGCTCACGGCCGGGCGCGTGCTCTGCGAACAGCAGGGCGGCGGCGCGCGTGAGGAGCTGATCTGGTCCACGCTCGACCAATTTGAAAAAACCTACGTCCGCTGAGGCGGCAGAAAGGCGGTGACAGCCATGCTCCGGTTACGGGAAATGCGCTCGGCGCTGGAAAAAGCAAAGACGCAGGGCGTGAGCATGCAGCGGCGGCTCGTGCTGTACTGGTTCAGCATGGCGTTGGCGATCCTGGCCGCCGTGCTGCTGGTCGTGAGCCTGACGGGGGTGTTTTCCAACACGGCGCAAAAGTTCGGCCAGTCGCTGACGATCCAGAAGCACAACACCACCTCGGCGCTTGCCGGGCAGATGGACCAGCTCACGGCGCAGAGCATCGCCCTGTCGGAGGAGCTCACGCGCGAGCTGGACAAGCAGCTCGCCGCCGGCGGGCGGACGTTCTCCGCGCTCAACGACGATCCCGGCGCGATCGCGGCCGTCGAGACGGCGCTCTATCCCGCGTTGAACACCTATTTGAAATCCAGCGCGTGCAGCGGCGCGGTCTTCTGTCTGGACGCGACGGCCAACACGGCGCTGCCGGGCGCGGCGACCTCGCGCGCGGGGCTGTACCTGCGCTATTCGGCGCTGCGCGCCATCGGTGCGACGGACCAGCACGTCACGTGCTTTCGCGGCACGGCGGAGACGGCGCGCAGCGCGCAGGTGCAGATGCACAACCGCTGGAATCCGGAGCTGAACGTGCAGGCCGTCCCCGGCTACACGCAGCTGCTGCGCGCATCGGACGGCCGCCTTGCCGAGCGCTGCCTGTGGACGGGGCGCATCGCCCTGCCCGACACATGGGAGTCGGTGACGCTGCTGTGCGTGCCGCTGCTCGACAGCGCCGGCAATGTGCGCGGCATCTGCGGCGCGGAGCTCAGCGATCTGTATTTTCGCCTCACCTATCCCGCCGTGGACAGCGCCTACGGCAGCATGGTCACGGTGCTCGCCCCCATAGACGGCGACCGGCTGCTGCTCGGACAGGCCATGATCGGCAGCCCCGGCGGGTCATATCTCACGGCCGACGGCACGCTCACGTGCAAGACCGGCCGGTATTATAATACGTATTCCGACGGCAGCCGCACCTATCTCGGTCTGCACGAGCCGATCGGCGCGACCGACGCCGCGGGGCGGAAGCTCGCCGCCGTGACGCTCGTGCCGGATGCCGGGCTGCGCGCGCTCGAGGCGCGCAGCCGCACGACGTGGATCATCGTCTCGCTCGTGTTTCTCGCGGCGATGCTGCTGCTGTCAACATACCTGTCGCGCCGGTTCGTGACGCCGATCTCCCGCAGCCTGCAGGCCATCCGCGAGCAGACCCCCGGCGAGCACCCGTCCGGCATCTCGGAGATCGATGAGCTGCTGGCCTTCGTCCGCTCGCGCGCGGCCGAGCAGCTCACGGCCGGAGGTCTGCCGCCGAACATCGAGGAGCTGCTCTCGGGCTTCCGCGACCGGGTGCAGACGCTCACCCCCATGGAGCGCACCGTGCTGCAGTATTACATCGACGGCTGCTCGCTCGAGGAGGTCGCGGCGCGCGCGTATATCAGCGTCTCCACCGCCAAAAAGCACAACACGAACATCAACCGCAAGCTCGGCGTGACCTCACGCGAGGAGCTCATGCTGTATATCGACCTCTTCCGCCGCTGCGGCCGTCTCGATGAGATCGCCGCGCCGCGGGCAGAGGATACTGCAAGGTGCACAACCTGACCGTCGTCAGGCTGTGCACCTTGTCTACTACTCAGTCGTATTTTGCGGTTTCGGCGGGGTTTTTGCGCCGGGAACGTAGCATTTCCGGCCCTGATGCCTTATACTATCAGCATAGCTGAAAAATCATCAGAAACGGTTAGATATGATGAAAAACATCTGCGTAAAGGAGCATGCTTATGGGACTTATCAAAGCGATCGCCGGAGCTGCCGGCGGTGTCATGGCCGACCAGTGGAAAGAATTTTTCACCTGCGAGGCGCTGCCGGCCGATGTGCTGGCGGTCAAGGGACAGAAGAAAACCACCCGCCGTTCGAGCAACACGCACGGCGATGAGAACATCATCACCAGCGGCTCGCGCATCGCGGTCGCCGACGGTCAGTGCATGCTCATCGTCGAGCAGGGCAAGGTCGTCGAGGTCTGCGCCGAGCCGGGCGAGTACACCTACGACGCGTCCACCGAGCCGACGATCTTCGCCGGAAACCTCGGCGAGAGCATCGGTCAGGTGTTCCAGAACATCGGCAAGCGCTTCACCTTCGGCGGAGAAGCACCGAAGGATCAGCGCATCTACTATTTCAACACCAAGGAGCTGACCGGCAACAAGTACGGCACGCCGAGCCCGGTGCCGTTCCGCGTGGTGGATCAGCGCGCCGGCATCGACATCGACATCGCCATCCGCTGCTTCGGCGAGTACAGCTACCGCATCACGAACCCGCTGCTGTTTTACACCAACGTCTGCGGCAACGTCACCGAGGCCTACACCCGCGACACGATCGACGGTCAGCTCAAGAGCGAGCTGCTCACGGCGCTGCAGCCGGCGTTCGCGCGCATCAGCGATATGGGCATCCGCTACTCGTCGCTGCCCGGCCACACGCGTGAGATCGCCGAGGCGCTCAACGAGGAGCTCTCGGCGCAGTGGCGCGACCGCCGCGGTCTAGAGATCGTGGCCTTCGGCGTCTCGTCCGTGAAGGCGAACGAGGAAGACGAGCAGATGATCAAGGAGATGCAGCGCAACGCGGCCTTCCTGGATCCCAGCCGGGCGGCGGCCCATCTGGTGGGCGCCCAGGCCAGCGCCATGCAGTCTGCGGCAGCCAATCCCAATGCCGGCCCCGCCATGGCCTTTATGGGCATGGGGATGGCCGGGCAGATGGGAGGCATGAACGCCCAGAACCTCTATCAGATGGGTGCGCAGCAGCAGGCTCAGCCTACTCCACCCCCTGCTCCCACGCCTACCGCTCCCAGCGGCTGGACCTGTGCCTGCGGACAGAGCGGCATCACCGGCAACTTCTGCCCCAACTGCGGCAGCAAAAAGCCGGAGCCCAAGCCGGCAGCAGAGAACTGGCAGTGCACTTGTGGGGCCATTGCCACTGGAAAATTCTGCCCGGAGTGCGGCAAGCCCAAGCCTGCTGCCGACGGCTGGACCTGTTCCTGCGGCGCAGTGAACAAGGGCAAGTTCTGCGCTGAATGTGGCAAGCCTAAGCCTGCAGGGGTCCCCCAGTACAAGTGTGACAAGTGCGGCTGGGAGCCGGCTGACCCGGCACATCCCCCCAAGTTCTGTCCCGAGTGCGGCGATCCCTTTGACGATGGAGATATTCAGGGATGAAACAAGGCCGAAGAGCCGCGGTGCTTTGCACCGCAGCTCTGGCCCTAAGCCTGCTGTTTGCAGGAGTTCTCTATCAAAAGCAGCAAGGGGGCAGTTCACCGGTGCAGAAGCCCGGTACATTGAACGGCGTCATTTACAGCTATTCCGGCGGCATGACAGTCCGAAACGACTTCTTTATCTGGCTTTCCCCGAATGCCATCGTGGAGACCTTCTATTACCCGGAGGAGCCGCCCAAGGGCGTGGGCTGGCATGATCGATTCGAAAAAGAGAATGTCCCCATCTCTGCCGAGCAGTGGACCGATGTGGAGCAGGTCGTCCTGGAGCTTTACCCGCTGATGAAGCCGAAGCCGGAGCCAAGGATAGACCTGTGGAGCAGCCTGGGACGCTGGTTGGGCGGCGTGAAGGACGAAGTCAGTTCCTCCAGCATCACCCTCATTTGGGACACCGAAGAGGGTGAGCAGAGGATAAAGTACTCCTCTCCTAACGATAAACGCATTTCGACGCTGGTAGCTCTGCTGAAAGAGCTGGCCGACCCCATCGGGCGGGAGATCCCCCGGTATGACCCGTAGCACAGGACCATCCGTAACACGCAAACCCATTTATAAAAATATAAAACAGGAGGTATTACAAAATGAAAGGTCAGAAGATTTTGAAGGTGACATCCATTCTCATGATCATCGGCGG
>OLSX01002757.1_pt1 | contig 15062 bp, 17 predicted proteins | sample 1673141 | NCBI WGS metagenome assembly OLSX01 (sample SAMEA3136759, study PRJEB25190) | human gut metagenome | biome: human gut; feature: human-associated habitat; material: faeces | place: Austria | collected 2013
TGAGTATCACTATGGTGTTTTTGCAAATATCAACTAAATCTTTAAAAAGAGCGTTGTCAAAAGAAAACCTGTCATATAAAACAGGTTTTGCTAGAAAATAACTTCAAAAATTGTACCACCAGTAGGGTTATCTTTTACTTGAATAGTGCCATCATGTACTCTTACGATTTCATGTACGAGTGCTAGACCAAGTCCAACACCACCAAGTTCTCTGCTTCTTGATTTATCTAGTCTGAAGAATGGTTCAAATACTCTTTCTCTTAGATCTTTTGGAATGCCATTTCCTGTATCTGCAACAGTTAAATAAATGTGTTGATCTTTTGTAAATGCTTTAACAGTTACAGAACCATCGATTCGATTGTATTTGATTCCATTTTCTACTAAGTTATAGACTAGTCGATAGATGAGAATATCACTGCCTAAGAGTTTTACTTCATTACATTGATTGGTGAGTGTAATGTTTTTTTCTTGTGCGAGTGGTTCTAGATCAACAAGTACTTCTTCAATCAGAGCATCTAAATCAATGGTTTCATCTCGTGCAATAGTTTGCAGCTCACTCATATCTAGAAGTGTTTTAACCATTTTAGTTAGACGTTCATTTTGCTCTGTGACCATTTGAATTGTTTGTGTTGCGGATGCATCGTTGTCTGGATGTTCTGTGGAATTGTAGGCATCAAGTTGGACTTGCATTAGAGCAAGCGGTGTGCGAAGTTCATGTGCGGCATTGGCTGTGAATTGTCTTTGAACTTCAAATGCTGCAGATAATCGATCTAACATTTTATTATAGGAAACACTGAGTTGGTTGAGTTCTTTGACTTTGTTTTCTTCAATTCTTGAATCAGATAGATTCTGCGCCTGTACTTCTTCAATTTTATTGGAAAAATCAGAAAGTGGTTTGAGGGCACGTCCACTGATGAAATATGTAATGACACCACCTAGAAGAGACAGGATGGATGAGATCAGTAAACTTTTATTTCTGTAGTCAGTCTTATTGTTGTTTACCTGAATGGAAAAATTGTCTGCGAAATCATCCCATACATCATCTGGAATGCTGATGTAAAGATTATTTGAATTTTTATCTGTACTGCCTTCTACTGTATTCTGTAGATCATCCATGTAGTAGACACCATTCTGATAAATGAACATTGTCAGACATCCACAGATCAATGCAATAAATAAAGTTGTTATAATGGTTAGTCTCCATTGCAGGGATAGTTTTTTCATTGTTTTTTCTCCACGATTGTATAACCTTCACCAATCTTATTGATGATTGGATCATATCCAAGAACTGCTTTTAGTTTTTTTCTAAGGGATGACATATGTACACGAATAGAACCACTAAAGCTATCTACGGATGCATCCCATACATGTTCAATGAGTTCTTCTTGAGAAACAGGTCGACCTTGATTCAGAAGCAGATATTCTAAGATTCCATTTTCTTTTCTTGTTAATGAAACAAATTCATCTTTTGCATACGCTTCACGTTTTTTTGTGTTGAATTTGATTTCACCACAATGGAGGCATACATCTTTTTGTACGAATTTTCGTCTTGTCAGGCTTCGGATTCTTGCTTCTAGTTCTTGTAAATGAAATGGTTTTTCCAGATAGTCATTTGCACCTGCATCTAATCCTTCTACTTTATCAGCAATCTGACTTCTTGCGGATAGAATCAAAACTTTAGTTTCTTCGTTTGTTTCTCTTAGTTCTTTTAAAATATCCATGCCATCTTTTCCGGGTAGATTTAAATCTAAAACAATCAGATCATAGTTTTCTGCCATGATATAATCGGATGCTTCATTCCCGTCATAACATGTATCCACTTCATATCCAGCAGAATATAAGCTTTTTGCGACTGTATCGCATAATTTTTTTTCATCTTCAACAATTAATAATCTCAAAATATTTTCTCCGTTTGCTTAACACAAATTTTACACTCTATAGTGTATAACATAATAGGTCAATGAAAAGAGAAAGGAGCATGAATATCTTGAAAAGTAAGAAAACAATACAAATTGTATTATTGATTACAGGTGTAATGATGATTACATATGGGGTTTTTAGAGGTGAAGTTGATGTTGTGCTGAACAAAGCAGTAAAAATATGTCTGGAGTGTGTTGGAATTGGATAAGAAAAATAAAATGATATCAAAAAAAATAGCGCAATTCCGTGGCTGGATACAGGGATTGGCAACATTATTGACAAATATTCATCTTCCTAATTTTTTCAAAGGAAAAATATATCAAGGGAACGGAAAGAAGATATGTGTTCCAGGATTGAATTGTTACTCCTGTCCTGCGGCAAGCGGCGCTTGTCCAATTGGGGCATTTCAGGCAGTTGTTGGATCATCACATTTTAAATTTGCATACTACATTACAGGATTCTTTATTCTTCTTGGTGTAGTGCTTGGTAGATTTATCTGTGGATTTCTTTGCCCGTTTGGATGGTTTCAGGATTTACTTCATAAGATTCCAACAAAGAAATTTTCTACAGAAAAACTTAAGACATTGCGATATTTCAAATATGTTATCCTTGTAGTGTTCGTGATTCTTCTTCCAGTGTTGATGACAAACTCTATTGGCATGGGAAATCCATTCTTCTGTAAATATATCTGTCCACAAGGTGTATTGGAAGGGGCAATTCCTTTATCACTTGGAAATGCGGCAATTCGTTCTGCTCTTGGAAAATTATTTACATTTAAGAGTGTGATTCTTGTGAGTGTGATTGTGTTGAGTATTCTATTCTATCGTCCATTCTGTAAGTGGATCTGTCCACTTGGGGCAATTTATTCTTTATTTAATAAAGTGTCATTGCTTGGTATTCAGGTAGAACATGATAAGTGTGTTGGATGTCAGCAGTGCATAAAAGCTTGTAAAATGGATGTGAATGTATTGAAGACACCAAATCATCCGGAATGTATTCGATGTGGGGCATGTATGAAAGTGTGTCCGAAAAATGCAATCCATTATCAATTTATGGGAAAAGATGTATCAAAAGATAAAAAATAAGTTAAAGGAGAAATAAAACATGAATTTATCAAAAAACATTTTTAAAATCGTTACTTTAAGTGCAGTATTAGCACTTACAGCTTGTTCCACAAAAACAAACAGTGCTGTAAGCAATACGACACAATCTTCCTCATCTTCTGAAACAGCAGGAGAAACGAATCCTGAATTGAATGATTTATATCAGCAGGAAAATCAATTGTTTGCGGATCATAAGGAAGCTTGGGATAAGGCGTTTAATATGATGAACAAGGGGAATGCGGACCCTAGTGCAGATTATGCAGAATACTTAGCATCTGCAGTAGAAGGAAACAAAGATGAATTTACAGAAGAAGAATATAAAACATTAACAGAAGATCTTGAAAAGATCCGTGAAATTGAAAAGAAGATTGCTGAACTTGAAAGCAAGCAGAGTACATCTTCAGCATCTAAGGATGATAGTTCTAGTGAAAGTTCATTTGCGGATTTATCTGGTGTAGATTTTGATGGTAATAAAGTAGATAAGAGTCTTTTCTCTAAGAATGCAGTAACAGTTTTGAATTTCTGGTTTACTGGATGCAAACCTTGTGTTGAAGAACTTCCAAAGTTGAATGAATTGAATGAAGCAATCAAGGCAAAGGGTGGAGAAGTTGTAGGCATCAATACAGATACATTTAATGGAAGTGGATCTGCAATCAAAGATGCTAAGAAAGTTTTGGAACAGCAGGGTGCAAAGTATCGTAATCTTTCTATTGATTCTTCTTGTGATGTTGGTCAGTATGCATCTAATATTATGGCATTCCCTACAACAATTCTTGTTGATAGAAATGGTAAGATCGTAGGTGATCCATTACTTGGTGGTGTTGATAATCAGGAAAACTATGATGCTTTAATGAAGCAGATTGAATCTGTGATTGCAGCAGATAGTGCAGCAAAGTAAAAGATAAACGTAGTGGAAGACACTGCGTTTTTTGTTTGGAAAATTTGAAATATAAAAAGATGAATAGGTAGATGAGAAATGGGGTTGGTATGAAAAATAAAAAAATAATGATTAGGAATGTGTTTTTGTGTTTGTTGATTGTAGTTTTATTGTGCTCTGCTCTTTTTTGTGTGCGTTATCAACATACATCTTCTAAAAGATTAGCTGAACGTTGGAGAGGAGATGTCATTGTGCAATATCATAGTCCACTGGATAAAGATGGTGATGGAATGGATGATCAAGTGGATATCTTAGAAGGTGCAATCAATTTTGTAAATACATATCCAAAATATAAGAGTGCATATTATGCTGGTGGATATCCTAATAATGGATATGGTGTCTGTACAGATGTTGTTGCATATGCATTGAAAGAAGCTGGATATGATTTGATGGAGCTTGTATCTAAGGATATTGAAATGCATAGAGATATGTATGATGTTGAAATTCCAGATCAGAATATAGATTATAGAAGAGTAAAGAATCTATATGTATTTTTTAATTTGAATGCAGAAAGTTTAACGACAGATATTTCAAAGATCAGCGAATGGCAGGGTGGAGATATTGTCATATTTAAAAATCATATCGCTATTGTATCTGACAGAAGAAATCAACATGGCGTTTCTTATGTTATTCATCATGCCAATCCTTTTCAGAAAACATATGAAGAAGATATTTTAGAAAAACATGATGATATTAGAGGACATTATCGATGGAATAATGGATAATAAATGATAGAGAGAAATGAGGACAAATATAATGAAATCTTTAGTTTATATTGATGCATGCATGCGTGGCAAGGAATCTAGAACACGTAGAATTGCAGAACCAATCATTGAAAAGCTGTCTGAAAGATATGAAATTATCAAATATGATTTGAATCAGCTTCCTTTAACAATTGTGCAAGAAGATTTGATTCAAAAAAGAACGCATGGTGATTATGATTCTATGTCACTGTCATGGGCAGAAACAATTCGTGATGCAGATAGAATAGTGATTGCGGCACCATTCTGGGATATGTCATATCCAGCAGCTTTAAAGAATTTTTTAGAACTTTGTTCCATATTTGATGTCACTTTTAAAAGCAATGATAAAACATGCTATGGAAACTGTCGTGCTGAGAAACTTCTATACATTACAACACGTGGCATGGATATCGCTACAGGTGATCCTTTAGAACAGGCCACCCCACATTTAAAAGCACTTAGCTGGCTATGGGGCATTGGTCCAATGGATGTGATTGCAACACAGAATATGGACTATGTTTCTTTAGATGAGATTGAAGAAAAAGTACAGAATGCTATTAAAAAAGGTTTGAAATTAGTGAAGGAGTGGTAGAAAACAGTGATAAATATATCTTATAATAATGATAAAGATATTTCTTAAATAAAAATGAAGAGGAAAAGATAATAATGAAAGTTTTTGTGGCGCATTTTAATGCAGAATGTAATGAACATATCAGTCATATTGTGAATCGAGATGACTTCCATTTTCTGTATGGAGATGATTGTGTAAAAGCAATGAAAGTAGAAGATATTTTTAACAAGAATGATATTGAAGTTATTCCTTCCTTATATGCAAATACTTCTCCAAATGGAATGATTGGTAAAGAAACATTTGATTATATCTGTGAATGTATATTAAATCCATTAAAAGAACATTTATCTGAAATTGATGGTATTTATCTACAGTTCCATGGAGCAAGTGGTGTAGATGGACTGGATTGTATTTCTGGTGAGCATTACTTGGTGAAAGAGATGAGAAAAATCGTTGGTAAGTATATGCCAATTGCAATGGTCATGGATCCTCATGGTAATTTAACAGAAGAATTAGCTAATCAATTAAATATTGTAAGATGTTTCCGTGAATCACCTCATTTTGATACAGTTGAAACTAGAAGAAAAGTGGCAGAACTGTTATGTGATTTAATGCTGCATCGTAGAGTGATGAAACCAATCATTCGAAAACTTCCAATTATGGTAGGTGGAGAAAGAAGTGTTTCTGCGAATGAACCCGTTCGCTCCATTAATCAACTGCTTGATGAAGCAGAAAAGGATCCAAGAGTATTTTCTACTTCCTTCCATGTAGGATTTATCAGACACGATGATGACAAACTTGGTGCTGCGGTTGTTGTAGTTCCTAATACAATGAATGATATTGATTACTGTAATGAAGTGGCTGATAGAATCAGTCAGTATACTTGGAATCATCGTCATGAGTTTAAATTTACTGGTAACTTTGATGAAGTAGATAAATCTGTTGAAACTGCATTGAATTATCCAGAGAAGACAGTCGTTATTACAGACTCTGGAGATAACTGCGGTGCTGGTGGATATGGACAGAATACAATTGTTTTAAGAGAAATGCTGAAACATAAAACGGATAAGAAGGTTTTATTTGCAGGTATTAATGATCCAAAGAGCTATGACATCATTTCTAAATATAAAATTGGTGATAAACTGACTTTAAATGTTGGGGTTGAGGAAGATGAGAATAGTAAGTCTACTACATTAGAAGGAACATTAAAGGCAATCGGTAAACAACAAAAAGGATTTAGTTCAGATTTTGATTTAGGTAAATCATATTTGTTTAATATCAAGGATACTAATATTGATGTAATTATTATGAATGATAATATTCAATATGGTACGATGGAACAGTTTGATGCTGCCAATGCACCTTTCCATGACTATGATATCGTAGTTGTGAAAATGGGTTACTTAGATACATATTTAATTCCTGAAACGAAATTCCATATCATGGCTTTATCAGATGGTCCAACAATTCAAAGAAGTGAAAGAATTCCATTTAAGATGATTGCTAGACCAATGTGGCCAATGGATGAATTTGAAGATTTATATTTTATAAAGTAGTTGAAAAAGGAAAGCGGTGAGCTTTCCTTTTTGAATGAGAATCACATATACTGTATATCAGGAGTAATGAATATATGGAATATATCAAAGTAACAAAAGATAATATAGAGAAAGAACATATCTGTTGTGCTATTTCTAACAATAAAGATATTCAAGTATCCTCTAAGAAAGCATGGCTTTTTGATAGATTTGATGATGGTCTTGTGTTTTTGAAAAGTGTTGAGCGTGGGAAATGCTTCATTGAATACATCCCTGCAGAGAATGCATGGAATCCAATTGATGCTGAAGAATATATGTATATTGATTGTTTATGGGTGTCTGGTGCATTCAAGGGACATGGATATGCAAATGACTTGCTGGAAGCATGTATCAAAGACAGTGAAGAAAAAGGTAAAAAGGGATTATGTATTCTTAGTGCTGCAAAGAAAAAGCCATATCTTGCGGATCCAAAGTTTTTGAAATATAAGGGTTTTACAGTATGTGATGAAACAGACCATGGAATTCAACTATGGTATTTATCTTTTTTCAGTGGCGTAGAAAAACCAAAGTTTATGGAATGTGCAAAACATCCTCGAGTGAATGAAAGTGGATACGTTCTTTACTATACAAACCAATGCCCGTTCAATGCAAAATATGTTCCCATTGTAGAAAAGACAGCGAAAGAAAATAATATTCCATTCAAAGTGATTCATATTACAAGGAAAGAACAGGCTAAAAATGTTCCATCTCCAATTACAACATATGCATTGTTTTATGATGGTGAATATCTGACAAATGAAATCATGAATGAAAAGAAATTCTTGAAATTGATAAATGCTTGAATCAAATGTTACTATGTGTTGCTTTCCGCAACAGGCATATTTGTATAGGATGATACTAACAAAAAGGAGATTTTGAATATGTTTCATGAAAATCTAAAAACAATGCGAAAAGCAAAAGGATATACACAGGAAGAACTTGCGATAAAGTTGAATGTTGTGCGTCAGACAGTCAGTAAATGGGAAAAGGGTCTTTCTGTACCTGATGCAGATGTTCTTTGTAAAATTGCGGATGTTTTGGATATGGATGTAAGTACATTACTTGGAGAAGAAATCGTTGAAGAGACAGATAAGAGTGCAGTTGCTCAGCAACTAGCTAAAATCAGTGAACAGCTGGCAATGAAGAATCAACATAGTAAAAAAATCTGGAAAGTGGTTTGCATTATTTTGTTTGTAATTCTAGTTTTTTATATCTTGGCAATTGTTGTATTCAGTGTGATTGCATCAGAAAATATTGTAGACAACTATAGTGAAAATATGGTTGAAATAGAAGAAAAATAAAGTAAAACCGTTAACTTTCCAAATTTATTTAGTGCTATGAATGATTCATGTATACTTTATAAATAAAAGTGTACTCAAAAGGATGAAAAATCATATGAATCATAAAGAATATCTAGGAAAAGTATTAAATATCGTAATTGATCGAGAACTTGGCAGTAAACATCCTGAATATGGATTTATTTATCCGGTGAACTATGGATATGTACCAGACACTACCAGTGGAGATGGGGAAGAATTGGATTGTTATTTACTAGGTGTGTTTGAACCTGTAAAGGCGTTTAAGGGGAAATGTATTGCCATTATCCATAGAATGGATGATGATGACGATAAATTGATCATAGTTCCCAAAAATAAAGAGTATTCTGATGATGCAATCAATGCTTTGGTGGAATTTCAAGAACGATATTTTGAACACATCATAGTCAGGTGAATTAGAGTGCGTGAAGGAGAATTTAGAAAATGAAAATTCATGATATTTCCCAAGAAATATTCAATTGTCAGGTATATCCTGGTGATCCAATACCAAAAAAAAAAGGCTTGAAACTTTGTAGTCTCAAGCCTTTAATATATTTTGTTTTATCGATAGATAGATCTGGCCATACGTAAGATTGTATGACGTTTCCTACGAATGACTTCACTGTAATGCATTAAGTTTTCTGCATCCATTCCACCGATTGCAGCGTCACCGATATGATGAATATCAGCACCTTCCATTTCCGACAGATGCTTTTCTCATGCTGATTTCAGGGAAATAAGCATTGATTTCAATCCTCATAATCAAAATTGATTGGATTTTAAATCAAGAGTAATCTAAAGCATGCTGTGCACTATTGTTACTGCAGTTTTATACAGTTTATTTTCTGCTCGTCAAAATTTCTTGTATTGTTACAGATGACAATGGCTTCATCTAATTTTGCAAATTGAACAAGACATAGACGATTGAATTTGGATTCATCGGCAAGAATATATGCCTGCTTGGAGTGATGAATTGCCAGAGATTTTGTGTCTGCTTCCATTTCGTTGCTTGTTGTAAAACCAATCTGTTCATGAATACCGTTTGTTCCAATAAAGCAGACATCAAAATAGTAATCATTCAGTTGTTTTGTTGCCTGTTTTCCTGTGATGGCCTGTGTACTCCATCGAACGATTCCCCCAAGCATGATCGTTGATATTCCTTTCTTTCCGAGAAGTTCTACATGAGGAATCCCTGGAGTGACTACCGTAATATTTTTGGCAGTAATGTATTCAATCATTGCATATGTAGTACTTCCTGCATCCAGATATACCATCTGATTGTCTTTGATAAGCTTTGCTGCAGCATATGCGATCTGCTTTTTTTCGGATGAGTTGGATTCTGCCTTCAGTATCATGGAAGGCTCTTCTGTCTGATCTCCAGTAATTTTAGCGCCTCCGTGAGTCCGGATAATCATGCCAAGATCTTCCATTTCCTGAAGATCTCTTCTTACAGTCGCTGGAGAAATCAGCAACGCATCTGCAATTTCCATGACAGATACAACTTCTTTCTGTTTGCATAGTTCAGTGATCTGGGACCATCTTAGCTGTTTGTTCATATTCCACCTTCAAATAATCATTCTTTTGATTGATATAATCATTATAAGTGTTTAATGTATAAAACGTAATGAGTATTTGATTGAAACGGTCATAATATGATTGAATTAGCTGATGCGAAACGTAAAATAGAATCAGAAAGACGAGGATTCATATGATATATACAATTACATTAAATCCTGCAATCGATTACTTTATCACATTGAATGAAACACTGCTGGTAGATGAAGTAAATCGAGGAAGTCACGAAATCTACAAGGCAGGCGGAAAGGGACTGAATGTTTCTAAGATCTTAAGTGTAATGAATATTCCATCTAAGGCAATTGCAGTACTTGGTGGATTTACAGGTCAGTACATTCAGGATTCCTTTGAAGAAGATCCAAATATTGAAATGATTCCAATTCCAGTAGATGGAATGAATCGTATCAACATGAAGGCAAACTATGGGAAGAAGGCATTATGTGTCAATGGCAGCGGACCAGTAGCAAATGACTGTACTGTTCAGCTTCTGCTGGATGAAATCGCAAAGATCAATGCAGATGATATTGTGATCATCTCTGGTTCTGTGATGCATGGCTTTCCGGATGATTTTGTTACTGTATTGGCTCAGGCAGTACATCAGAGAAACGCAAAAGTTGTGATCGATATGGAACAGATCACAATGGAACAGCTGAAAGAATGCAGACCATATCTGATCAAACCTAACCTGTATGAGTTTCAGCTGCTGTTTGAAAATGCTGAAATCAATGAATCAAACATTGATGAATATCTGAAAAAGGCAAATGAAATAGGAATTGAAAATATCCTTGTTTCTTTAGGTAAAGATGGTGCAGTATTATCTAATGCACATGGTATCTTCAGACTGGATCAGCCTCGTACACTACTTGTCAATAAAGTAGGTGCAGGAGATGCAATGCTTGCTTCCTTTATTGGAAAGCTATCACAGGGATATTCCAGTGAAGAAGCACTGCAGTGGGGTGGTGCAGCTGGCAATGCTGCAGCCAGCAAAATCGAAGATATCACAATGTGTGATATTGAAGGATATCTTCCACAGATGAAGGTTTCAAAAAATAATTCGATATAGGACAATGAGAGGAGATAATATATGTCGAACAATTCTAATTTTGACACACTTGCAACAACGATCATTACTCTTCTGGGAGGAAAGGAAAACCTGGAATTTGTAAATCACTGTGCAACAAGACTGCGTGTAAACGTAAGAGATCTGTCTAGAGTAAATCAGGATGGTCTCAAATCAACAAAAGGCGTTCTTGGACTATCGGTTCAGGAATCAAGCAAAGAGGTCCAGGTAATTATCGGACAGACAATTGAAGATGTATTCTCTGCTGTACAGAAGCAGGTAGGAGATCTAAAAGGATCCAAGGGAACTTCATCTTCCGGTAAAGGAATACTTGGTAAATTTGCAAACTTCCTTATGATGATGGCAGGTATCATGTCACCAATCATTCCAGCACTGCTTGCAGCAGGTCTTCTTGGCGTATTTATTCTGGTCCTTCAGTGGTGTGGAATGGCTGCGGACAGTTCTACGATTACGATCCTGACAAATCTTCAGCAGACGATTTTCTATTTCCTTCCAGTCTATATTGGATATACTGCCGCAAAGAAGTTTGATACAGAACCGGTACTTGCGATGGTGCTTTGCGCATTCCTTGTATATCCTGGATGGGTAGATATGGTAAACACTATGACTGCAGAAGGTCAGACATTCACTTCCTATTTCGGCATTCCAACAATGCTGAATACATATAATAGCAGTGTCATTCAGCCAGTACTTGCAGTATTCGTAATGTCAAAAATTGATGCACTGTTGAAGAAGGTTCTCCCAGTTTCTGTCAGACATGTTCTGAAGCCATTCTTACTGCTGCTGATCATGTCAGCAATCACGCTTCCACTGCTTGCTCCACTTGGCGCATTCATTACAAATTATATCTATGCAGGAATGGTCTGGGTCAGAAATACAGTTCCATGGCTTGGTGTATTTGCTATTATTCTCTTCAGTTCTACAGTCGGTGTATTCATGCCTGGGTTCCATATGGCACTGATGCCAATTGCAATGGCTTCTATCGCAGACGCTGGATATGATGATCTGATCAATATCTGGTTCTACTGCTGCACATTGACTCCAGCTTTTGTTGCCCTTGCTGTCGGTCTGAAGACAAAGAACAAGAATCTAAAGAGTATTGCATTCCCGGCTTCATTATCTGCATTCTTCGGTATCTCTGAACCAACTGTCTATGGTATCAACTATAAAATGCCAAAAATTTATGGAGTATATATGGTTACAGCTTTAACAGCTGGTCTGATTTCTGGTATTTTCGGGTTGAAATCTTATGGTTTTGGTGCATATTCATTAACAAACATTCTGTTATTTCTAGGACCTGAAAAGGATGTTTCAAACTTCATTCATGCATTGATTGTTCTTGCCATCATGGCAGTAATGTCATTTGTAGGCGTATTTGCAACAAAGTGGGATGATTCCATCTACGGAGAAGATGATGACGATACTCCAGTAGCTTTACCTGGTACAACAGATGAAATGGTTGTTACAGGAGATGCATCAATTGCTGCACCTGCAGAAGGCACATATGTTGCAATGAAAGACATTCAGGATGAGATCTTCTCTTCTGGTGCATTAGGTACATGCTTTGGAATGAAGCCATTAAATAATGTAATTACTTCCCCGGTCACAGGAATTATCAATAGTGTTGCTCCAACAAAACATGCAATTACGATCTATGGTTCTAATGGCGAACAGGTAATGGTGCACATTGGTTTGGATTCCGTGAAACTGAATGGTATGGGAATCCGTACATTTGTAAAGCCAGGCATGAAAGTCAGAACTGGTGAAAAATAGCTGAATATAAGAAGGCAATGTTTGAAACAGAAGGTATTGATGATACAGTGATCACTATTTTACTGAATCCGGATGCATATAAGAATGTTACAGTAGATGACAGTGATATGAAGTCAGTCATCAAAGCTGAAAAGTAGGAATTGATATGACAGATAATCGTAAATACGATAAAGAATTAGTGGATGTGATCCATAGAAAAGAATATGTAGAAAATGTAGATGGAATTGATATCCTGTTCAAGCCAGTTCCAGATGATGACCGCAGGCATGTAATGGATCCTCGTCTGTATGCAACTGCTGAAAAGAAAAAAGCAATGTTCAATCAGCGTGCCAAAGGTGGATACAGTTTAATGAATGAAAGATATCGTCCAGACAAGGTGACATATGAACTGACAGAAACTGAAATTGAAACAGATGAAAGACTGATTTCAGTAAATGATGATCATATGATCGACATCTTTATGTACAGAAGAAAAGATGATGAAGGCAAGAAACTGCCGGTAATGATTTATCTGCATGGCGGTGGATGGACTGCTGGAGACATTCATCTCTATGAAAAACAGATGAGACTGGTTGCTGAAAAGGCACATGCGGTAACGGTATTTCCTGAATACCGTCTCGCTCCTGAATGCCCGTTTCCTGGACCAATCGATGACTGCTATGCAGCTGTGAATTATATCTATGATCATGCAGATGAATTAAACATTGATCAGACAAAAATCATGGTTGCCGGTGACAGTGCTGGTGGAGGATTGACAAATTCATGTGTCATCAAAGATATTTCAGACAGAAAGATCATTTCTAAAGTATTTGAATTGTATCCTTCATTCGATGCAAGAAATCCAAGAGATGTAAAAGAATTTACATGGTCATATGATGCTTATCCAATGCTGGATGAACAGGCAGATGTGATCCACAGTCGTATTGATCGTATTCGCCTGGGGCATGAAAAAGCAAGTGAAGATGGATTGTATATTCAGCGCAAGACAACATTGGATGATCCTCTGATTTCACCAATGTGTGCAAGCGAAGAAGTCTTGAAGCAGTTTCCTGAAATGGTTATCTGTAATTCTGAATTTGATTATCTTAGAATGAGTGCAGAATATGCTGCCAGAAGATTCAATACACTTGGCGTTTCTGTAAAACTGGTAACGTATTGTGGATGTGATCATGGCTTTCTGGATAATCTTGGTTCAACAGTACAGGCAGAAGAAGTCTGTGGTTTCATGGCTGAAGAAATTCAGAAAATGTAATTTGATAGGGCTGCTTCATGCAGCCTTATTTTCATAGGAGGGAAGGATGAAACATATTCAATTTTATTATGTAAGACATGGTGAAACGATATTCAATGTGAAAAACTTGTCTCAGGGATCTTGTGACAGCCCTTTGACAAAAAATGGTATTCACCAGGCTGAAAAGACAAAAGAAAAAATAAAAGATATTTGTTTTGATAAGGTATTTTCTTCCAGTTCTGAAAGAGCATTGGATACAGCAAATATCATTCTGGAAGGGCATCAAAATCAAGTGGTTCCTCTGAAAGGCCTCAAGGAAATGTCGTTTGGATATCTAGAAGCATCTGGTGTAGGTGATACAGATATGTCAAATTGCTGGAAGAATAAGGATTTTAGTGCATTTGAAGGGGAGAATCGCGAATCGTTTGAAAAGAGAATTCAAGACACATATCAAAAGATTGTAGATACCTGTAATGATTATGATGTAGTTTTGATTGTCAGTCATAGAGGATATTTCTATTACATGCTGGAAGCGTTATTTGGAAAAAATCTCGACGAACTTGAAAGAGAAAATCCTGATATATTAGCAACACTGATACCGAATGCATCAATAGCAAGATTTGAATATGACAATGGTAAATGGATACTAGAAGAATTACCAAAGTGATGGATTGTATGTTATTAAATGCAGTTGATATGCAGAAAGAACTGATTTATCAAAAACAGGAAATATAATGAAGAAATGCAAACTGTTATTTTTCTGCCCTTTGGAAAACTAACAGTTTTTTCTGTGATCAAATATGGTAGAGGCCAATTGCACAGTGAATATAAGATACTTTTGTAGACGGTATTTATTTGACAATCACAATCCATTGAATGTTCATATATAATTTATTCAGAATATAAATCAGAATTTATGGAGATGTTAGATGGAATATAAAGAATATGGATCAAAGAATAATGATATTATAATTTTATTACACGGTGGAGGTCTTTCTTGGTGGAATTATATAGATGAAATATCCTTGCTTGAAAATGAATTTCACATAGTTATTCCTATATTAGATGGACATTCAGGAAGTGATACAAATTTTACTTCTATTGAAAGCAATGCTCTAGAAATAATAAGTTTTATAAATAAAAATTATAATGGAAAAGTAAAACTAATTGGAGGGTTGTCATTAGGCGGACAAATATTATTAGAAATATTATCTAAAAATCCTAATATATGTGAATGT
>OLSX01002771.1_pt1 | contig 15016 bp, 9 predicted proteins | sample 1673141 | NCBI WGS metagenome assembly OLSX01 (sample SAMEA3136759, study PRJEB25190) | human gut metagenome | biome: human gut; feature: human-associated habitat; material: faeces | place: Austria | collected 2013
GGATGGTTGCTAGCTCTGGGTAGAAGTGACGGATAAAGGCGGTACCGTCATAACCGATGATTTTTAGGTCATCTGGGATAGAAAGTCCCAATTGTCTAGCTATCTTCATAACCAAGATAGCTGTTAAATCGTCCGAAACAAAGATGCCATCTGGTTTTTCACGAGAGATAATAGATTTGATTTCTAATTCTCGTCGCATGAGAGACAAATCGTTTGGAACGGGACAGATAATACCTTTTTTGTCCAACTCATAATTAAAACCTAGTTGACGAAGTTCTGTTGGAGAATCCGAATTATCATAGCCTGTAATCATGACAATGCGTTGACAGCCAGCCTTGACCATAGCTCTTGCGGCTAACTTGCCACCTTCAAAGTTGTCAGACGAAACAATAGGAATCTTTGGGGCGAGATTACGGTCGAAGGCAACGATGGGAGCTTCAACCTTCTCATAATCTTCGATGCCAAGGTTGTGGCTAGATGAGATGATGCCGTCACATTGGTTGGCGGCAAGCATTTCCAAATAGTCCCTCTCCTTGTTAGGATCATGCTCACTGTTACAAATAATGGTTTTATAGCCTTGCTTAAAGAGTTCATCCTCAAGACGTTCAATAAGTTCGGCATAAAATACATTGGAAATATTTGGGAAAATCAAGCCAACGAGTTTGGCCGACTTTCCTTGAAGACCTCGAGCTAAATTATTAGGTTTATAGTTGAGTTCTTGCATAGCAGCGTGAACTTTGTCAATGGTCTTCTGTGAGAGGTAGCCCTTTTTGTTTATGACGCGAGAAACTGTGGTTGGGCTCACACCAGCCAGTTCGGCAACGTCAGTAAGCTTTGCGACCATAAATCACCTTAGTATTTCAAGTTGAAGTAGTGTCCAGAAACGTTTCCTGACGTTACTTTGATACCAGTTTGTTCTGTACTTGGGAAAACACGACTAGTGAAGACTTTCTCACCTTTGTTGAAGAAAATTTCAACGATTGAGTTATCTACAAAGATGTTTGCTGTTGCAGCTTGACCGGCATCAAGAGCGCATTCACGGCTTGTGCCAAAGTCAGTAGCATATTGTTCACCAGCTTTAGAACGGTCAAGGATAACTTTTCCGTTTTCAGTATCAACTGTAAGTGACAAGCCATTTCCTTCTTGGTCTGCGAAGAGGACAAGTTCTGTTTGAGTGTTAGCTTCAAAGTTAAGTTCAAGCTCGTAAGTGTTAGTTGTTGCCGTTTTTTCAGAGAAATCTTCTTGGCTAGCACGTAAGCTTGTAATGGCTTCGACTGGATATTGGTAGAGTTTGCCATCTTTAATAGACAATTCTTTAACCAAGCTCATAGCCCCTTGGTAGTCGTATTTGTCAGTTGGATAGTCCACATCTGGAAGACCGATCCAGCTGACAATAAGGGCACGACCATCTGGAGTATTAAAGCCTTGAGTTGCATATGCTTCAAATCCGTAGTCCAAGTTGATAATTGGTGTGCCATCAACGAGGGCAGGTTTTTCTGTGTCGAAATCTTGGAAAATCTTATAAGTGTTAGGGTAGATGTTACCGTAGTCAAGTTCAGCTTTATCGAGACCTTGTGGGCTATAAAGAAGAACAGGTTTGCCATCTACAAAGACAAGGTTAGGACACTCAATCATGTACTCTGACCCAGTGCCACCAAAGTCAAGATTACCAACCTCAACCCAGTTTTCGACATCATTGTCTACTGCCTTGTAAAGTTTGATATAACCTTGTTTATCGTGGTTTTGAGCACCTACGATAGCGTAGAATTGTCCCTTGTAATCGAAGATTTGAGGGTCACGGAAGTGCCCAGTAGCGTCAGCAGGTTGTTTGATAAGAACCTTGTCGAATTTTTCGATTTTGCCGTCTTTATCCATCCAAGCGCCGATTTGACGTGGGTCACGAATCCAGTTTTCATCACGAACGTTCCCAGTATAGAAGATAAAGAGTTTATCACCGATTTGATAAGCAGAACCTGAGTAGGCACCGTGGCTATCATTTTCATGGTCTGGCAAGAGTTTGACACCAGTTTCTGTAAAGTGAACCAAATCTTCAGTTTCAGTATGCACCATTGTTTCAAACCATGAGCAGCTCCAAATGGCCAACTTTGGTAGAAAAGTTGGAACTTACCATTAAAGTAAGAAAAACCGTTTGGATCATTAAGAAGCCCTGTTTCTGGTTCGATATGGTAACTTGCACGCCAAGGTGATTTAGCGACATTTTCTCTAATCTTTGTTTTTTCTTCGTCTGTCCAATCTGCGTATGGACGGTAACGAACTTCTGTTGGTAGATTCATATTTAGTAATCTCCTAATCTATTTGTTAATAATATAGTAAACGTTTTACCTATAAAAATCAACGATTTATAACAAAAAATAAAAAAATATGCTAAACGGTTGACATATGGCAGAAAGATGCTAAAATAGTTATCGTAAAGAAAAGCTAAACGCTTTCATACCAAATTTTATTAAGGAGAATTTTGCAAATGGATAACAAACAAATTGCAAAAGAAGTCATCGATGCCCTTGGTGGACGTGAAAACGTCAACAGTGTTGCTCACTGTGCGACTCGTCTACGTGTGATGGTCAAAGATGAAAACAAAATCAATAAAGAAAAGGCTGAGAACATTGAAAAAGTTCAAGGTGCTTTCTTTAACTCAGGTCAATACCAAATGATTTTTGGTACAGGTACTGTTAACAAGATTTACGACGAAGTCGTTGCTCAAGGTCTTCCAACAGCATCTAAAGACGAACAAAAAGCAGAAGCTGCTAAACAAGGTAACTGGTTCCAACGTGCTATCCGTTCGTTTGGTGATGTTTTCGTTCCATTGCTTCCAGCAATCGTAGCGACTGGTCTTTTCATGGGTATCCGTGGAGCAATCAATAACGATACAGTTCTTGGTTTGTTCGGTACAACATCTAAAGCTTTTGCTGCTACAGACTTCTATACTTACACAGTTGTATTGACAGATACAGCCTTCGCCTTCTTCCCAGCCTTGATTTGTTGGTCAGCCTTTAACGTATTTGGTGGTTCACCACTTCTTGGTTTAGTTCTTGGTTTGATGATGGTTAACAACGCCCTTCCTAACGCTTGGGATGTTGCATCAGGTGCTGCTAAACCAATTTACTTCTTTGATTTTATTCCAGTAGTAGGTTACCAAAACTCAGTGCTTCCAGCCTTCTTCGTAGGTTTGCTTGGTGCTAAGTTCGAGCAATGGGTTCGTAAATGGGTTCCAGACGTTCTTGACCTTCTCTTGCGTCCACTTATCGTCTTCGCTGTAATGTCAGCTTTGGCCCTCTTTATTATTGGTCCTGTCTTCCATACTGTTGAAAGCTATGTTCTTGCTGCTACAGAATGGATTCTTAACTTGCCATTTGGTCTTGCTGGTCTTGTTCTTGGTGGAGTTCACCAAGTTATCGTCGTTACAGGGGTTCACCACGTCTTTAACTTGCTTGAAGCTAACCTCATTGCTAATACTGGTAAAGACCCACTTAACGCAATCATCACAGCTGCTATGACTGCACAAGCTGGTGCGACACTTGCAGTTGGTGTAAAAACTAAAGATGCTAAATTGAAAGCACTTGCTTTCCCTGCAACTCTTTCAGCGGTACTTGGTATCACTGAACCAGCTATCTTCGGGGTTAACCTTCGTTTCGGTAAACCATTTATCATGGGTCTTATCGCCGGTGCTGCTGGTGGTTGGTTGGCATCAATCCTTAACCTTGCTGGTACAGGATTTGGTGTAACAATCGTTCCTGGTACACTTCTTTACCTTAACGGTCAAGTACTTAAATATGTTCTTATGGTACTTGTAACACTTGCTCTTGGTTTCGCTCTTACTTGGATCTTCGGTTACAAAGAGGAAGAAGTTGAAGCTCAAAAAGAAGTTGTTGCTGAAGATATTGCATCTGCAGAATCAGCTCCAGTTGCATTGCAAGCTGAAACAATCGCTGCACCACTTAAAGGTGAAGTTGTAGCTTTGGAAAATGTTAATGACCCAGTCTTCTCATCAGGAGCTATGGGTAAAGGTGCCGCTATTAAACCTTCAGGAAACCAAGTAGTCGCACCATTTGATGGTGAAGTGCAAATCGCCTTCCCAACAGGTCACGCTTACGGTCTTAAATCTGATAAAGGTGCTGAAGTGCTTATCCACATCGGTATCGACACTGTCTCACTTGACGGTAAAGGATTTGATGCTAAAGTTCAAGCAAATCAACGTATTAAAAAAGGTGATGTCTTGGCTACCTTCGATAGCTCAGTAATCACTGAAGCAGGTCTTGACGATACAACTATGGTTATCGTTACAAACACTGCAGACTTCGAAGATGTTTCATCAGTAGCGACTGGTTCAGTTGCTGAAGGTGCAGACTTCATCGCAGTTAAATAATAAGCTAGAAAAGTCGAAGCCAATTCGGCTTTTTTAGTTAAATGGCTCATAAAGAAAAGTATGAAGCAGAGTAGTCTGTACCTCCTCAAACAAGGTCTCATTTAGATTGTCTTTTGCCTAGCTTTTCTTTATATTAGTATAAATAGTTATTATTGATCATAAAAGGAGATAGCTTTACCTATGGCTAAACTATACGGAAGCTTGGAAGCTGGTGGTACAAAATTTGTTTGTGCTGTCGGTGATGAGAAATTCCAAGTCGTTGAAAAAACTCAATTCCCAACAACTACACCTTATGAAACAATTGATCGTACGATCGAATTTTTCAAACGTTATGAAGACCAATTGGCTGGAATTGCTATTGGTTCATTCGGTCCAATTGATGTTGATCCAAACTCTGAAACATATGGTTTTGTGACTTCAACACCAAAACCACATTGGTCAAATGTCGACCTTCTTGGTTTGATTGCTAAAGAGTTTATTGTGCCTTTCTACTTTACGACTGATGTTAACTCATCTGCTTATGGTGAGACACTTGTTCGTAAAGGTGTTAAGAGCCTTGTTTACTACACTATCGGAACAGGTATCGGAGCTGGAGCTATTCAAAATGGTGAATTCATTGGTGGTATGGGTCATACTGAAGCTGGTCACGTATATGTACCGCTTCACCCAAATGATGTTTCCAATGAATTTAACGGAACTTGTCCATTCCACCGTGGATGTTTGGAAGGTTTGGCTGCTGGACCATCGCTTGAAGCCCGTACAGGTATTCGTGGTGAATTGATTGATCAGCACTCTGAAGTTTGGGATGTTCAAGCTTACTACATTGCTCAAGCGGCTGTCCAAGCAACAGTCCTTTACCGTCCTGAAGTTATCGTCTTTGGTGGCGGTGTTATGGGGCAAGAACACATGCTTCGTCGTGTTCGTGAAAAATTCACAGCTCTTTTGAATGGTTACCTTCCAGTACCAGATGTAAATGAATATATTGTGACACCTGCTGTTTCAGGTAATGGCTCTGCGACGCTTGGTAACTTCGCACTTGCTAAAGATGTAGCTGACAAGCATGCAAACAAATAAACAAAATATGTAAAATCGCTTTAAGAGATAATCTTAAGGCGTTTTGCTCTATACAGGAGGAAGTAATGGAACCTTTATTTTTAGATTCACCAATGCATGAGAAAATCTGGGGAGGTAATCGCCTCAAGACAGAGTTTGGTTACGATATTCCCAGTGAACACACTGGTGAATACTGGGCAATTTCTGCCCATCCTAATGGTGTATCATATGTCAAAAATGGAAAATATGCTGGTTTCCACCTGGCAGAGCTTTACAAGGATAATCCAGAACTTTTTGGGAACCCCAAGACTAGTGTTTTTCCTTTGTTGACCAAGATTTTGGATGCTAATGACTGGCTTTCAGTGCAGGTACACCCTGATGATGCTTATGGGCTAGAGCAGGAAGGTGAGCTAGGAAAGACAGAATGTTGGTATATTATTGATGCTGAAGAGGGTGCAGAAATTATTTATGGTCACAAGGCTAAGACAAAGGAAGAGCTGGCATCCTTGATTGAAGCAGGTGATTGGGATGGACTTTTGGCGAAAACTCCTGTTAAGAAAGGTGACTTTTTCTTTGTACCAAGTGGCACCATGCATGCTATTGGTCCAGGTATCCTTATCTTAGAGACTCAACAATCTAGCGATACTACTTATCGTGTATATGATTTTGATCGTAGGGATGATCAGGGAAATAAACGTGAACTTCATATTCAACAGTCTCTTGATGTCTTGAATCTAGGGAATCCAGAAAATAGTGTCCCAGCAACTGTTAAGACCTTGCAATTAGAGTCGACTTGTTTGACATCAAACTCCTTTTTCACTGTGTATAAATGGAAACTCAGTGGCTTGGTTGACTTCAAGCAATCAGCTCCCTATTTGCTTTGTTCCGTACTTTCTGGCAATGGGACCATGACTATCGATTCACGCATTTATTGTCTAAAGAAAGGTGATCACTTCATTCTTCCAAATGATGTGACAGATTGGGAAATTGATGGACAATTGGAGATGATTGTCAGTCACCCTAACGAGGCTTAAGTATGAGTAATGAAAAAGTTTTAGCGGCCCTATTTGAGCGTATTGAAATCAACAAATCATATTATTTTGAAGGAGCTTATTATCGTCTGAAAGACTATGGCGACCACATTTATGGCTTACAACGGGCAATTCCTGGTATGTGTGGTGAAAAAACAGCTTCCCCTAGCATCAAATTTTACTGGAAAAATGGTGTCTTGGACTATCAATTCTACGTTGATTTTGAAGCAAGTCCTATGATAATGAAGGCTTATAGTAGCACCGACCATGCCTTCTTTGAGCAGGCTTTTGAAAATCTTTTGCATGATTTTGAGGAGATTCTAGATAGCCAAGAAAACTCTGAGAAGTAGACATAAAGTATTATTGTCGATATTTTCAGTGAATCTAATAAAAAAGTTTTACTTTATTTGCGAATCCATTGTGAAAGCCCTTAAACTAGGGCTTTTTTCTTTGTCAATCCTTGAGTGATTTCTTGTTTAAAGGGGGCTTTTGTGGTAAAATATGGAGATAAAGACTGTCGAAAGGAAAAAAGATGGCAAATATATTACGCAAAGTCATTGAAAATGATAAAGGCGAAATTAAGAAACTAGAAAAAACTGCCAAGAAAGTCGAGAGCTATGCTGATGCAATGGCGGCTCTTTCAGATGAAGAACTTCAGGCAAAAACAGAAGAATTTAAAAAACGATATCAAAACGGAGAAAGCCTAGACCAACTCTTGCCAGAGGCATTTGCAGTTGTTCGTGAAGGGGCAAAACGTGTCCTTGGACTTTTCCCATATCGTGTGCAAATCATGGGTGGTATCGTTCTTCACCATGGTGACGTTCCAGAGATGCGTACAGGGGAAGGGAAAACCCTGACTGCGACAATGCCTGTTTACCTAAATGCTATTTCAGGTGAAGGTGTACACGTTATCACCGTTAACGAATACCTTTCAGAGCGTGATGCGACTGAAATGGGTGAGCTTTATAGTTGGCTTGGTTTGTCAGTAGGGATTAACCTTTCAGCCAAATCACCAGCTGAAAAACGTGAAGCTTATAACTGTGACATCACTTACTCAACCAACTCAGAGGTAGGTTTCGACTATCTTCGTGATAACATGGTTGTTCGTAAGGAAAACATGGTACAACGTCCATTGAACTATGCCTTGGTCGATGAGGTTGACTCGGTTCTTATCGATGAAGCTCGTACACCATTGATTGTATCAGGTCCTGTAAGTTCAGAAACTAACCAGTTGTATCATCGTGCAGATGCCTTTGTTAAGACCTTGACAGAGGATGATTATGCCATTGATATTCCAACAAAAACAATTGGTTTGAATGACTCAGGTATTGACAAGGCTGAAGAATTCTTCAACTTGGACAACTTGTACGATATTGATAATGTTGCCTTGACTCACTATATTGACAATGCCCTTCGTGCCAACTACATCATGTTGCATGATATCGACTATGTGGTAAGTCCTGAGCAAGAAATTCTTATCGTTGACCAATTTACAGGTCGTACCATGGAAGGACGTCGTTTCTCAGATGGGCTCCACCAAGCCATTGAGGCAAAAGAAGGTGTTCCAGTTCAAGAAGAAACGAAGACATCTGCCTCAATCACTTACCAAAATATGTTCCGTATGTACAAGAAATTGTCAGGGATGACTGGTACTGGTAAAACTGAGGAAGATGAATTCCGTGAAATTTACAACATGCGAATCATTCCGATTCCAACTAACCGTCCAATTCAACGTATTGACCACGATGACCTTCTTTACCCTACCTTGGATGCTAAATTCCGCGCTGTGGTACAAGATGTTAAACGTCGTTATGAAAAGGGACAGCCAGTCCTTGTTGGTACGGTTGCCGTTGAAACATCTGACTTGATTTCTAAGATGTTGGTTGAAGCAGGTATTCCTCATGAAGTGCTTAATGCCAAGAACCACGAAAAAGAAGCGCATATTATCATGAATGCGGGTCAACGTGGTGCCGTTACGATTGCGACCAACATGGCCGGTCGTGGTACCGACATTAAACTTGGTGAAGGTGTTCTTGACCTTGGTGGCCTTTGTGTCATTGGTACAGAGCGTCACGAAAGCCGTCGTATCGATAACCAGTTGCGTGGTCGTGCGGGACGTCAAGGGGACCCAGGAGAATCTCAATTCTACCTTTCACTTGAAGACGAATTGATGCGTCGTTTCGGTTCTGATCGTATCAAGCAAGTCTTGGAACGTTTGAACGCTGATGATGAAGATATCGTTATCAAATCACGCATGTTGACTCGTCAAGTGGAAGCGGCTCAAAAACGTGTCGAAGGAAATAACTACGATACTCGTAAACAAGTCCTTCAGTACGATGATGTTATGCGTGAACAACGTGAAATCATCTACGCTGAGCGTTATGATGTTATCACAGCGGAACGTGACCTTGAACCTGAGATTAAGGCTATGATTACGCGTACGATTAACCGTACAGTAGATGGTCACAGCCGCAATGATCAAGAGGAAGCTCTTAAAGGTATTTTGAACTTTGCTCGTCAGGCCTTGGTTCCTGAGAATGCCATCTCACTTGAAGATTTACGAGAAGTGGGAGAGGTAACGAAACGTAGTGTTAATTATGACGCTATTAAAGTTTACTTGAATGAGTTAGCAGATGATGTTTATGATCGTCAAATCAAGAAATTGCGTTCAGAGGAAGCTATCCGTGAATTCCAAAAAGTCTTGATTTTGATGGTTGTTGACAACAAGTGGACGGATCACATCGATGCCCTTGATCAATTACGTAATGCCGTTGGTTTGCGTGGTTATGCACAAAACAACCCAATCGTTGAGTATCAATCTGAAGGGTTCAAGATGTTCCAAGATATGATTGGGGCAATTGAATATGATGTGACACGTACAATGATGAAAGCACAAATTCATGAGCAATCTCGTGAAAATGTGAATGAACGTGTTTCGACAACAGCAACAGGCAATATCCAGGCCCACCAAGCAGATGCTAATGGTCAAGAAATTGACTTTAGTAAGGTTGGTCGTAATGACTTCTGTCCATGTGGCTCTGGTAAGAAATTTAAAAATTGTCACGGTCGTAAACAATTTTAGGAAAAAAGAAATAGGTAATTATTATGGTTTTTAAAGCAGTAAGTGAAAAAATTGATTTTGATGCAGTTAAAGAATCAACTACATTGACAGGTGAAGCCCTTGCCAAGAAACAAGCTCGTGATAAAGAGCTTGAAGCAATCATCAAGGGTGAAGATGACCGTACACTTTTGGTTATTGGTCCATGTTCATCTGATAATGAGGATGCAGTTCTTGATTATGCTCACCGTTTGGCTAAACTTCAAGAAGAAGTTAAAGATAAAGTCTTTATGGTTATGCGTGTCTATACAGCTAAACCTCGTACAAATGGTGATGGCTATAAAGGACTTGTACACCAACCTGATGCTGAAGGTAAACCAAACCTAATCAATGGTATCAAGGCTGTGCGTAATCTTCACTACCGTGTTATCACTGAAACTGGTATCACAACTGCTGATGAAATGCTTTACCCAGAAAACCTTCCTTTGGTAGATGACCTTGTGTCATACATTGCCGTTGGTGCACGTTCTGTAGAAGACCAACAACACCGTTTTGTTGCATCAGGTATTGATGTTCCAACTGGTATGAAGAACCCAACATCAGGGAACCTTAACGTTATGTTTAATGGTATCTACGCTGCACAAAACAAACAAAACTTCCTCTTTAACGGTGAAGAAGTTGAAACATCAGGTAACCCATTGGCACACGTTATTCTTCGTGGTTCAACGAATGAATATGGTAAAAACGTGCCTAACTTCTACTATGATGATGTTCTTGAAACCATCGAACACTATGAAAAAATGGGTCTTGAAAATCCATTCATCGTTATTGATACAAACCATGATAACTCAGGTAAACGTTACTTGGAACAAATCCGTATCGTTCGTCAAACCTTGATTAACCGTGACTGGAATGAGAAAATCAACAAAGTTGCACGTGGTTTCATGATTGAATCTTACCTTGAAGATGGCCGTCAAGATGCGCCAGATGTCTATGGTAAATCAATCACTGACCCATGTCTTGGTTGGGATAAGACAGAAGAATTGATTCGTGAAATCCACGATACTTTGTCAAAATAATAAGGTAACAGAAACCATGTATGGGGAGTGAACCGTTTGGATGACCAAGCGGTTCGCTCTCTTTTCACAAAGAGAGGGAAATAAATGGGAATTCATCAAAATAGTCCGCTGATTGATGTAGCGGGAGTAAGGAAATTACATGCTCTTACGGGAGATGCACTAGTAACTAAACAGGCTAATGATGAGGCTTTGGCAAAAATTATCAAGGGTGAGGACAAACGTATTCTCTTGGTTATTGGTCCATGTTCATCTGATAATGAAGAAGCCGTTCTTGACTATGCTCACCGTTTGGCCAAACTTCAGGAAGATGTGAAAGATAAAATCTTTATTGTTATGCGTGTTTATACAGCTAAACCACGTACTAATGGAGATGGTTATAAGGGGCTTATCCACCAACCAGATGCAGAGGGTGATGTAGACCTTCTTGCTGGAGTTAAGGCGGTTCGCCACCTTCAGTCACGTATTATTACTGAAACAGGCCTTCCAATCGCTGACGAGATGCTTTATCCGTCAAATCTTTCCTTCTTTGATGACCTACTTAGCTACCACGCTGTTGGAGCACGTTCGGTTGAGGACCAAGAACACCGCTTTGTAGCTTCAGGTATTGATGTGCCAATTGGTTTGAAGAACCCAACGTCAGGAAATTTGAATGTCATGTTTAATGGTATCTATGCTGCGCAGAACCAACAGCATTTCCTTTACAATGGTGCTGAAGTTAAAACAGATGGTAACCCACTCGCTCACGCTATTTTGCGTGGTGCCAACAATGAAAATGGTCAGAACATTGTCAACTACCATTACGAGGACTTGGTTAAGGCTTTGGACAAGTACAGTGCATTTAATTTGGAAAACCCATTTATTCTTGTTGATACTAACCATGATAACTCAGGTAAAAACTTCATGGAACAAGTTCGCATTGTGCGTGAAGTCCTTCTTAACCGTGAGTGGGATGAGCGTATCGCGGATGCCGTGCGTGGCTTTATGATTGAGTCTTACCTTGAGGATGGTCGTCAAGACACACCTGAAGTTTATGGTAAATCAATCACAGATCCATGTCTTGGTTGGGATAAGACAGATAGCCTTATTCGTGAAATCCACAATCGACTTTCATAAAAATTATGATTTTTGGACATGGTATAGACTTGCAGGAAATTTCAGCAGTTAAAAAGGCTTATGACCGCAATCCACGCTTTGCAAAAAAGGTATTGACACCAAAAGAGTGGGAGCGTTTTGAATCCCTTTCTGGCAATCGTCAGATGTCCTATTTAGCAGGTCGCTGGGCTGGTAAGGAAGCATTCTCAAAGGCCTGGGGTACAGGTATTGGAGCAGTCGGCTTTAAGGATATTGAAATTTTGACCAATGACAAGGGAGCTCCAGTGGTGACCCAGTCGCCTTTTGAAGGCAATGTCTTCATCTCGATTTCCCATAGCGGTGATTTTGTTCAGGCAAGTGTCATTTTAGAAAAAACTAAGAGATAGATGTTGGAAGAGGATAGCTTATGATCTCAAGTTTACATCGACCAACCTTGGCAAAGGTTGATCTATCAGCAATTTCAGAAAATATTGAACAAGTGGTTAGCCACATTCCTAAAAAGGTGCAGACTTTTGCAGTTGTTAAGGCCAATGCCTATGGTCATGGTGCTGTTACGGTGGCCAAGTATTTGTCTAAACAGGTAGATGGTTTTTGTGTTTCCAACCTAGACGAGGCACTTGAACTCCGTCAGGCTGGTTTAGAGCAACCGATACTTATTTTAGGAGTCGTCTTGCCAGACGAGGTTCCTTTGGCTATTCAAGAAAACATCACTCTGACGGTAGCTTCGCTTGAGTGGTTGAAAATGGCTAAGGATCAAGGGCTTGATTTGACTGGTTTGACCTGTCATATTAAGATTGATTCAGGCATGGGACGCATTGGGGTGCGTAGCCAAGGGGATGCAGATAGTTTGATTGCTGGTCTGAAGGCACTTGGTGCGGATGTCGAAGGTATTTTTACCCATTTTGCAACAGCTGATGAGGCAGATGATAGTAAATTCAATCGTCAATTGACCTTCTTTACGGATTTGGTTAATAACTTGGTGGACCGCCCTCGCTTGGTACATGCTAGCAACTCTGCGACGAGTATCTGGCATGCAGAAACAGTCTTTAATGCTGTACGTCTAGGTGTCGTGATCTATGGTCTCAATCCTAGTGGCAGTGTTTTAGAACTTCCCTATAACATTCGTCCTGCTTTAAGCTTGGAGACAGCGCTTGTTCATGTTAAGATCCTGCCAGCAGGTCAAGATGTGGGTTATGGTGCAACGTATACGACGACAGCTGATGAGGTTATTGGAACCATTCCGCTTGGCTATGCGGATGGTTGGACCAGAGATTTACAAGGTTTCCACGTTATTGTTGATGGACAGCTTTGCCCAATTGTTGGGCGTGTGTCTATGGACCAGATCACTGTTCGCCTTCCTAAGGTTTATCCCCTAGGAACTCCAGTTACGCTTATGGGGGAAAATGGGGGAGCAAGCATCACTGCGACAGAGGTGGCTGAAAAACGTGGCACTATCAACTACGAGGTCCTTTGTTTGCTTAGTGATCGTGTACCTCGTAGCTATGATTAATATAAATAAATAGAAATCCAGTTTGATACTGGATTTTTTGATTTTAGTGAAGAGCATTTTCATGTGTTATAATAGCTGATAAGGCTTCCTCTTTCACGAGGAGAAGAACACGATAGAAATGATAGAGGATATGATTCGACTAGATTCACCAATTGCGGATTTGAAAGGCTTTGGTCCTAAGTCCGCTGAAAAATTTACCAAATTAGATTTACACACGGTTGGGGACCTCTTGCTTTATTTTCCTTTCCGATATGAAGATTTTAAGAGTAAGTCTATCTTTGAACTGATGGATGGCGAAAAGGCTGTTATTACGGGAACGGTGGTGACCCCTGCCAATGTACAGTATTATGGCTTTAAACGTAATCGTCTGAGTTTTAAAATCAAGCAAGGAGAGGCAGTGATTGCCATTAGTTTCTTCAACCAGCCTTATCTTGTGGACAAGATTGAGATGGGGGCAGAAGTGGCTATTTTTGGCAAATGGGACCAGAAGAAGTCTGCAGTGACTGGTATGAAAGTGTTGGCTCAAGTTGAGGACGATATGCAGCCAGTCTATCATGTGGCCCAGGGCGTTAGTCAGGCCCAGCTGATAAAGGCTATAAGGGCAGCTTTTGATAGTGGGGCCTTGAATTTGTTGGAGGAGAGTCTCCCACAGGTGCTTATGGACAAGTATCGTCTCATGGGACGTCAAGAGGCTGTGCGTGCCATGCATTTTCCGAAAGATTTGGCTGAATATAAGCAGGCTCTACGTAGGACCAAGTTTGAGGAGCTCTTTTATTTCCAGATGAACTTACAGGTGCTCAAGGCTGAAAATAAGTCCGAAACCAATGGTCTAGCAATTGCTTACGATGAGGCCAAAATCAAAGCCAAAATTGCAGAATTACCATTCCCCTTGACAGAGGCTCAACAGCGCAGTTTATCGGAAATCCTAGCTGATATGAAATCTGGGGCTCATATGAACCGTCTCTTACAAGGAGATGTGGGCTCAGGGAAAACAGTTATCGCTAGTCTGGCCATGTATGGGGCTTATACGGCAGGATTGCAGTCTGCCCTTATGGTACCGACGGAAATCTTAGCAGAGCAACACTATCAGAGTTTGCAGGGGCTTTTTCCTGAGCTAGAGGTAGTGCTCCTAACTTCTGGGATGAAGGCGGCGGACAAAAAAGTAGCTCTTTCCAAAATCGAATCTGGGGAGGCTCAGATGATTGTGGGGACTCACTCACTGATTCAGGATGCTGTGACTTATCACAGGCTTGGGCTAGTAATTACTGATGAGCAGCACCGTTTTGGGGTTAATCAACGTCGTATTTTCCGTGAGAAAGGTGACAATCCTGATGTCCTCATGATGACAGCGACACCTATCCCTAGGACTTTGGCGATCACTGCCTTTGGGGAGATGGATGTGTCAATCATTGACCAGATGCCAGCAGGGCGTAAGCCTATTATTACCCGTTGGGTTAAACATGAGCAACTAGATACCGTACTGACTTGGATTAAGGGCGAGTTGGAAAAAGATGCTCAGGTCTATTTTATTTCACCTTTGATTGAAGAGTCTGAGGCTCTTGATTTGAAAAATGCGGTAGCTCTTCATCAGGAACTTACAGAGTTCTTTGGGGATTCAGCTACAGTGGCTCTGATGCACGGTCGCATGAAAAATGATGAAAAAGACCAAATTATGCAGGACTTCAAGGATAAAAAATCTCAGATTTTAGTATCAACTACAGTTATCGAAGTGGGGGTTAACGTGCCAAATGCTACGGTTATGGTCATTATGGATGCCGACCGCTTTGGACTTAGCCAGCTGCACCAACT
>OLSX01002775.1_pt1 | contig 15010 bp, 18 predicted proteins | sample 1673141 | NCBI WGS metagenome assembly OLSX01 (sample SAMEA3136759, study PRJEB25190) | human gut metagenome | biome: human gut; feature: human-associated habitat; material: faeces | place: Austria | collected 2013
GTCGGATTTTTCCCATAAAGGGAGAAGTCCGGCCATTTTTGCGTTTTAGAGCAATTTGAAACGCCCGCAGCTAAACTCGGTAATCACAAGATTGACCGACCAATTCTGTTTAAAGCAGAATAGGTCGGTCTTTTTTGTTTTTACATACAACAAAACGCGCCTGAGAAAAAAGCGGCGTATCTTTAAAAGAATTCACAATTTCACTTTAATTCTTTGAGATATTCCGCATTTTAAAAAGGCGCAAAAGGAGACGGAAAATGAGCAATCAAGACAACATCAACAGCTTCCTCGACAGTATGGACTTTGACAGCACACCTGCCGAGCAAGCACCAAGCCCGCAAAGCGTGCCGTTTACTCCCGCAGCCGTATGGCCGGGCGAAGAACCGGCACAGCAAACGGCGGCAGCGGCTCCGGTTCAGGCAGAACCCGTGCCTGCTGCTCCGCCGACAGCACAGCCCGCAGCGCCGCAGGAGGTAATTCCTACGCCTGCTCCGGCTGTTCAGACGACGCAGATCCCACAGGCAGCTCCCTCAGCAGAGCGGCAGACTGTACCGCAACAGCAACCCGCAATACAACAACAGGTCATAACGCAAACACAGCCGATTGTGCAGCAACAGCCTATGGTGCAGCCGCAACCGGTAGTACAACAACCTGTAATGCAGCAGGCAGCGCCCGAGCCCGCACCCGTTCAAGAGACAATGCTCGACAAGTTTGACATGGTAATGCAGAATCTTGAGGTGCAGGGCGAAAAGCGTATGCTTGAAGCATTGGCGGCAAAGCCCGCAATATTCTCCTACGCAAAGGTCAAGGAAAATATTGAGGACAGAGACTCGACCTTTGAGGATCTGCGGCAAAGGTATGAGGCGGATTTCCCAGAGCTTTCGGACCCGAAGACCATATCCTGGACGGTGAATTACGGAAAAACCACAAAGAGCGTAAGCAACCCCGGCTCGGATAAGGTCTACGATATTAAAGCCGAAATCGAGAACTCCAAAGCCTTTAAGGAAGCGCTTAAAAAAGCTAAAACAGACGCGGATAAAAACCCCGAATGTATAGTAAAGCTTTTCAAAAAGGCGCAGACCAAAGGCGAGGCGCTCTCCGGTATTAAGGAGCTTTGCCTTACCAAGGCGGAAGCCGCACAGACAAATAAGCCTATCGTACTCCTGCCGTCGAAAGACGGCAGGGTGTATGAGCAGCGCAGAAACGAAATAGGGTGCTTTACAGCCCCGGCAGAGAATGTCCGTGAATTTGAGGATATACAGGCGGAGTTTAAAATGGCGCTGCCTAAAATTCCCGCACATATCTTTTCAAAGGTTATGGGCTTTTTTAAGAGCATTTCGGACGAGCTGCATTACGAGGTATTAGTGCATATTCTCTACGATAAGGAAGAAAAGGAATACATAATAAAGGTTCCTAAACAGAGAATATCCGAGGCCTCGGTAAACAGCGAAACGGACGAGCCGTATCCCGACAGATATATTCATGTTATGGATTTTCATTCGCATAACACTATGCCTGCGGTATTTTCCGGAACCGACAATGCCGACGAAAAGGAAACAAGGCTTTACGCCGTTGCGGGCAGGTTCAACCAGACATTCCCCGAAATAACGGTAAGAGCCGGGTGTGCGGGTAAGTTTATTCCCCTTAACCCCGAAGATGTTTTTGAGGGAGATTTTTTTGGCAGCTACCCGGAGGAGTGGAAAGAAAACATACGCCATTGGGGTACTGAAATTAAAAAACCGCGGCATATGGGGTTACGGTTTAAAAAGGTTTTCGGGGAGGACAGAATATGAAGTATTCCGCAACAGCACCGGTTAAAATCATTGTTTTGGGCGCAGGCGGTACGGGCGGATATTTAATCCCACACCTCTACCGCATAGCCTTTTCAGATGAAAACCGCGACTACCGCATTATTATCTGCGATGGGGATATTGCAGAGCGCAAAAACCTTATCCGACAAAATTTTATTGAGCAGGATATAGGCAGAAATAAGGCGTCGGTATTAGCCGAGCGCTACGCCGGAGCTTTCGGCATAGAGTGCGAATATATACCAGAATATATTGAAAGCGAACAGCGGCTGAAAGAGCTTGTCCGACCGGACTTTACAAAAAGCCCTTGGAGCAATGCCAGGGAAACCCAGCGTGTAATTTTAATCGGCTGCGTAGACAACAATAAGTCGAGAGCCATATGCCATAAGGTCTTTTACGAAACAAAGGATTTGGTGTATATAGATTCCGGCAACGGAGAGCATACGGGTCAGGTAGTCTGCGGAATAAGACAAAGCGGACGAACAACCTTTAAGCCCGTAGGCACGCTTTACCCGGATATTTTAAAGGCTGAGGATAAGCTGCCGACCGAGCTTTCCTGCGCGGAACGCGCGGTATCCGCCCCGCAGTCGGTAACCGCAAACCTTACCGCGGCTACTGCCGTAACCTCTTTTCTTTACGATTTACTTGTGGCGGGCGACCTGACTACAAGGTATGTGACCTTTTCCTCTAAAATTATTTCCACAAGAGCGGAAACGGTTAAAAAGCGTAAGAGGAGGACGGAAAAATGCGCGGCATAGAAATACCGGCAGGTGCAAAGGATAAAAAGAACAGCGGCGGGTTTTATGTTGCAAACAGCGCGGTTTTTACCACGGACAATCCCACAAGGGATTGGGATATGTTTACTATATTTTTAGGCGATCAGCTTTCAAAGGCCCTGCCGAAGCTTGAAATTACCAAGTGCTTTGAGAATGTACCCGGCGGCAGAAGAACCTATGTATTCGCGAAAAGCGACCGTATGAAGGTAATCCTTGACGATCAGGAGAAATACATTGCGGTTTTTTTAGTTGCGGACGACAGTGTGGAAGATTTGGTTTTCAATACTGCGCTTAATACCCTTAAAAATATTCTCACCTTCGGGTATAAAGGCTCGGTGTTCAGGCGGATAAACTACCGCAGGCTAAGCGAGGTAAAGGATGAGCGATTGTGAAAATAACGGCTGCTTTTGCCTTGACGAGCTGACCGAGTGCAGCGAAAATCTGAAACGCTTAATTGCAGCTCTCAATGAACAGTACCCCGTTTATCTTGAAAAAAGGGATTACGGTTCAATATCCGAGCTGCATATTACCGCTAAAGCATTATGGGCGGAGTTTGCAAACATATTGCACCCGCTCGGTGAGTACGGGGATGAACAGCTATACTCCACCGCCCTTAAAATGTTTGAGGCAGCAAAGCGCTTTGACTACCTTAAAAACGGAAATTACCCCGCCTTAATATCTGCGCTTAATTCCTTTGCGGATATGCTGCCGAATAAAAAGAGCATCGACGCAAAAGCGGCGGCGCACCTTATGAACCGTATTAAAATGGGATACTTTCCTACGGACTTGGAGCACATAAGGTTAATTAAGCAGGCGGTTAATTTCCCGAAAACGCAGGTAAATATTTTAGACCCCTGCTGCGGAGAGGGACTGGCGCTTAAAGCTTTTGCGGAAAACGAGAACGCCGATACCTACGGAATAGAGCTTGACGAAAGCAGAGGACATACAGCGCAAAAGAATCTCGACCGCGTAGGTCTCGGCAGCTTTTTCGGCTCGTCTGTTCCGCCAGGCAGATTTCACGCGCTGCTTTTAAATCCGCCTTACCTTTCCTGCCCCGACAAAAACGGCAGCAAAAGAATGGAACGTGCTTTTCTTGCCGACACTCTACCGCTTTTAATGAAAGGCGGACTGCTTATATACATAATCCCCTACCACAGGGCTAACGAATCGGTATGCCGTATTCTTTCGTCTTACTACAAAAATCTTTCGGTATACAGATTCCGTGACAGCGAGTTTAAAAAGTATAAGCAGATAGTGTTTTTCGGTATTCGCACCGAAAGGCGCACGGCGGATAAAACCGCCGCAAGGATAGAGCAGCTTTGCTTGCAGCCGGATAAGATTCCCCTTATAGATACCATACCCGCGGGACTTTACACATTGCCCGAAAAGGAAACGGAAATTTCCCATTTCAGAGGCTCTGTTTTCGATGTTGAAGCATTAGCCGAACAGCTTAAAAGCTCGGACAGCTTAGATATTCTTTTTGAAAGCTCACAGCTTGAAAACAGAACGCGAAATCCGCTTTTACCCCTTAATCTTTCGCAAATAGGACTGGTGGGAGCGAGCGGACTTATGAACGGGCTTGTGGACTGCGAGCACCCGCACGTTATAAAGGGCAGAATTGTAAGGGAGAAAAAGCAGAAGAACATACCGACCGACAGAGAGGGCGTAACCCAAATAAGCGAGGTTGAAAGCAACAAAATTATCTTTAACATTCTTACTGAAAACAAATATATCACAATAGGTTAAAGGAGACAGAAAAATGATATTAACAGAAGAAAAAGCCGCGTTTGCGGCGGAACATCACGGAGTTATAACGCAATACCTGAAAGAGCGAGGACTATCCCCCGATGAATACTACGATACCGTTGTATTCGCGTTTTTGGATTGCGTTATATCCGGCAAAGACAATTTTAAAAAGCGCGCATATGCGGCGATGGACAGAGCGGTTGCGGCAGTAAAGGCGGAAAGCGAGGAAAACGTTATAAGCCTGTTCTGCAACGACGACTATTACCGCATAGTTGCGGAAACCTTAGCGGACGAGCGCGACGGTATAGCCGAGCTTTTGGAGCGCATACAAATATCCGAGCTTTTAAACGCCTTTGAACAAAACGAGCGCGAGGTGCTGACACTGCTGCTTGACGGCTTTAAGCTGACGGAAATATCCTTCAGGCTCCAAAAAAGCCTATGCGAGCTGGATAATATAATGCAGAACATCCGCACCAAAACGGCAGGCATTTTGCCCGCCGCAGCGTGAAAGGGGTACATATGAATTTTAAAAGAGAAATAATTGCAAAAATACGCCTGCTGTTTCGTTCAATGAAAGCCAAGCGCGCAAAGAAAAAGCTGCTTGAAGCCTTTAAAAATTATCCTCAGAGCATAAGGAAATTATCTGCCGCTTATGAGAGCTTTTTAAGGGCGATACAGGCAGAGCAAAGGGCGCTGGTTACGCTCAAAGCGCTTAAAACACAGTATTCCCGCAGACCCATACTTATGAAGATACGGGATATAGGGCAGTATACGTTGAGCCGAAAGGCAAAGGAAATACTTTCGGAGACAGATATTGCCTGCGCGCTCGAGCGCCACAAATGCGGCGACTGGGGAGAAATCTCCCCGGAGGACTGGGCGCGCTGCAACGCCTGTATGGAAACGGGGTACGGCTATGTGTATTCCCGGCATAAAACGGCAGGTAACCGGTATTTCTGCATTATAACCGACTACGCAAAGCCAAAAACCAGAATTGTAACCGAGGAGGAATTATTGAATGCAGGCGGAAATAGTACCGGAGCTGTTTATGAAGAATCTCAGAGCTATCCCCTCAAAAAAGCAGGTTAATCACCTTAAAAGGCTCAAAGAAATATCTTCGGGTGCCGCGTATCTTTACAAGGCGGTAATACTCCCCAAAATGCAGGGAAAAGAGGTATATACCGGCAAGGTTAATATGGCAGCGTTTGACCGCACGGATATTGAAACGGTATGTGACTATTACAAGGATAATGTTGCCGCAGAGCGACCGGAAAACAAGGCGCTTTTTGAGTTGTATTCAAAAATAGCGTATACTCCGCCGCTCAATTCACATTCGGACTTTATCTAAAGGGGTGGTTTTGTGTTTGATAGCTATATAGGAGATATAGACCATGATATTTCCGTTCTCGCTATGGATAAGATACTGTATGACAACGGTTTTTCCGTAACGGACAGTGAAATTCATTCAGACAGCGAATATGACACCTTTTTTGATGCATTGTTTACTATGGACGGATATATTGACGAGGACGAAAGTGATGAAGCAGATTGTACGGTAATGGTTTTCAGAAACGGCTGCCTTAAAAGATATATCGGTCTTGCGCTGAAATACGGCAGCATGAACGGCATACCTAAAGGCAATAACTTTTGGATAAGCCGCCTTGAAGCGCACATAAACAATAAAATGCGCTCTATCGGGGATTATTCGTATGACTGGGATTACAATGTCTCGTCAACAAGAAAGGCTTTTTTGAAGGTATATATAGGTCCGGAATTTTACCAAACTGTAGAAATGATACAGGCGATAGCCTCAATACTGCATTTTGCAAATACTTCCTGCAAGGAGCTCGAAAGGCTGACGGACAAAAAAACGGCGAAGATAATTCCTATGAAAAAACAGAAAGAAAGGAAGATGGCAGCATAATGAAGCGCAACAGATTATCCATTCATATCTCGGACAGCGCGGAAATAACGGTTGAGGAAAGAAGAAACGGCATTAAACGTATTAAAAATATCTCAATCAATGATCTGCTTGTCTGCATACAAAGCAGTCTTCGGGAAATAAAGCCGGTATACCATGCCGTATTACCCAAAAACGCGCTGTTTTACAGCTGTTGCCCGGAAACCGAAAATTTCTCCGCAGCGATAGAATATCCGTACTCAAAAGCCACCGTTACATATATGGCGACCGAGTACCCGGACTTTCCGCTGCCGAAGCTTGTATTCGGCTTTAAGATAGGCGGCAGCGGCAAAATCCTACGGGTATATTTAGGCGTTGCCGAAAACGGAATACTGAGAGAAAATTCAAAAATGTTTGTTTATCCGTTTTCAAATGTCAGCAACGACTTCTCCTTATGTACCGGAGAAAATGAGCTGCCGAAAATCAACTCGCCCTATTCCCTTTCCAATATGCCGGACTATATTTTAAGTATGCCGGATAATGACGATCACTTCGAGCCGAAAAACAACAGACTGCATCTCGGTCATAGGGAGCTGATGGAGCATTTGGCAGATAAGACGCCCGAATACTATTATTCGGATATTCTTATTCCATCCGGCAAAACGCTTGCGGACTTTTATGGGGAGGTATCTTTATGACCGAAGCGCAAAAGCAGAAGCTGTTACTCCCTTTCCCTGCCTCGGATATTGAATGGCGAACGGCGTATACAAACACGGAAAAGACCAAGGGCTTTGCCGTACCGTTTGTAAATTCGCGTGCTATTCAAGAGCGGTTAGATGAAATATTCGGTCCTGAAAACTGGCAGAACGAATTTACGGTAGCTCCGAGCGCTGAGGGCAAGTCATCTGCGTATGTATGCGCAATTTCCGTTTACAGCCCCGAAAGAAACGAATGGATAAAAAAATCCGACGGTTCGGGCGCTACGGATATTGAGCCTGTAAAGGGCGGACTTTCGGGCGCACTGAAACGCGCGGCGTCTGTTCTCGGGATCGGCAGATACCTTTACAGCCTTGAAGGTAAATGGGTTGAAATTGAGCCGAGAGGAAGCAGCTTTGTTATAAAGCAGAGCGAATACAAAAATTTAGCCGCGCATTATAACCGGCAGATGACCGAACAAAAAACCGGAATAAAATTCGGGGACACATCACCGACAGCGCAGACAAAAGCACCTGAGCCAAAGCCGCAAGAAACCCCCGCGGGCATTAAGTTCCGTGTAGTGAAATCAGTAGTGCGTAACAGCGCTAAGGGTACGCAGACGGCGCTTACTTTAGAAACCCCGCAGAATCAGCTGATAACCGGATATATGCAGGGCAATCCTGAGCTTCGCGACGGACAGATCATCTGCAATGTTAAAATTGAGGAACGGGAAAGCGCGACGATAGGAAAGTACAACATTATACGCGGCTTTGAAAAAGCGGCATAAGATTAAATCAAGGAGACAGAACGACCATGAAAAAGAACGCACAAACAGCAACGGCAGTCATAGCTATATCCGCAATTCTTCTGCTGACGGTCACGGCGGAAACGGCAATACTTTTAAGCCGCATATGGACGCGCGAAAAGTACACCTTGGCTTTTTTGGTATTAGCCGCAGGGATAGCCTTAGTCTATTTACTGTTTAAAGCCTTTGAGGAAAAAACCTTAAAAAAGGGATACGATAAGGCAAGCGAAGAAATTTCTTTGCTTGAAAGACAAGCGGACGAGCTTAACCGCGCGCTTAAAGCTTCGGAGCACAACCTGAAAACTCTAAAGGAAAACGAGCCGGAATACAAGCGCAAAAGCGAGGTGCTCGAAAGCTACCGTAATTCCTTCCCCTGTTTGGTACAGCCGGGGTATACGGTATTCAATGTTATCCGCACAGAAGTCATGCCGGATAAATACAGCCGCTGGCTTATTGTAGGCGAGTTCGGAGACGAATTGTGGAAGACTACAATTATACGGCGGGATATGCAGACCTACGGTGAAATGCTGACCCTTATAAGCAAGACCGAAACACCCGACGGCATAACGAAATTAAACGAGCAGAACGCTTTACCTTGGGAATAAGGAGTGGAGCTTATGGAACAGATAACCGAAATAAGCATTAAAGAAATCTCTCTTTCGGGCTTTCGCAACCAAAAGGAGCCTGTAAGCTTTGCGCTCGGCGACGTTAACTGCGTCACCGGGCACAACGGCACCGGAAAGACCACCCTTGCCCACGCAGTCGCATTCGCCTTTTACGGCGTTACATATTTCGGAGAGCAAAAGGCTGATCGGCTTATTAACTCCGAAAGCGCAGGATGTGAGGTAAAGATAGACTTCACCGACCAAAACGGCGTACTGCACAGCCTTATACGGCGCAGAGCAGGCTCTAAAACCGAGCTTATATTCGACAGCTTTTCTGTAAGGCAGGAGGAAATTAACCGCTTTATCTGCGATAAGGACACCTTTCTCTGCATATTAAATCCGTTTTACCTTACAAGCTTCAGCGAAGTAAAGGGGCGCGAGCTGCTTTTCCGCAATCTTAAAACGGTAGGCAGCGAGCAGATATTATCCGCCATGTCCGAGGGGTTCAAAAAACCTCTTGAGGGGCTTAATATAACCGAACCTGCCGAAATGCTTACCGATTACAGAGCGGGTATTCGCAGGTGCGACGAGCAGCTGCGGATATTAGAGACTAAAAGGGCAACCTTGCGCGAAACGGTACAGGCAAACAACGCCGAGTGCGATAAGCTGAACGAGCAGGCGGAGGTTTCAGCCGCCACGGTGCATATGCTGAAAGAAAAGCAGTTTGAGGGTTTAAACCTTGAGGATTTCAGAAAACGGCGGGATATACTTTCCGAAAAGCTGATATCAGCCGTAAACAGCCCGACCGCCGCTTTAGCGGCGGCGCTGGAGGAAAGGCTGAAAGCGGCAAGAGAGCGGGAATATGTTTCAAAGTTCTCGGGTGATATTGCAAAGCTTGAAACGGAGCTTGCAGGTCTTAAAGTCAGGTACACTGCCCTTAAACAAAAGCTCGAAAAGCTTACGCCGGGTTCTAAATGCCCTACCTGCTCGGTAACGCTTACCGATGAGCTGTTTGCAAGCGCAAAGGCGGATATTTCGTCCGAGATAGACCGTATCTTAAAAAATGCAAACGGACTGGCGGAGACCAAAAAGGAAATGCTTGAAACCGAGCAAAAAGCAAAGCAGACCTTTGACCGGTTTAAAAAGGACGATACCGAAAAGCTGTCCGCAGAGTTGGACGAGCTGCGCCGCACCGTGGACGATTCGCCGGAGATTATGCAGCGGGAAATTGAGGAGATAGATATGCTTCTCTCCCGCGGGCTTTTATCCGACGAGGAGTTTTCGGAGCTTGAAAGCGAGGAAAGAAACCTTGCAGAACTTGAAGCGCAGATCAAAAAGCTGCGGGAGTATTCGGTAGACACGCAAATTACGGCTTTGAACGAGCAGGCAGCCGCCTTTGAAAACGATAAACGGAGGTATACCGAAATATTATCCTCTCTTGAGGAGTATGTTTCAAAGCGAACCGAGCTGTTGGCAGAGGAGCTTAAAATGCCGAATGTAAGCATAACATTATTTGAACCCGTTAAAACAACGGGTGAGCTTAAAAGCGTATTCCGCTTTGCTTACAAAGGCAGGAATTACGCGGCGCTGTCCTTATCCGAGCGCACGGCGGCAGGGCTTGAAATATGCGCGCTGATGCGCAGGCTTACCGGGCTTAATTTCCCCGTGTTTATTGACAACACCGAAAGCGTAGCTCATTTCGATATGTCCTCCCTTTCCTGCCAGACGGTATTTTTAAGAATGGTTAAAAATGCGCCGCTGTCGGTTAAATCCATGAACCAAGCGACTGAACCACTTAAAAAAGCCTCGTAATGGGAGCGTACATTAACTTTGACCTTGTAGACACAGCGGAGCTTTGCGGAATAAATATTAAGCGCAGCACACTTACGAATGACGAGGTTGAGGCACGGTGCCCCTACTGCTGCGACCACCGTTACCGTATGTATTTGAACAGACACACAAATATGTTTTACTGTCATAACTGCGGTACCGGAGGCAATGCGGTCACATTATATTCCTCTTTTAATCCGAAAGGCGTGAGCCTTAAAAATTATGAGAGCTATAATGCGCTGCTTAACGAGCCGTCCGTCAGGCGGCACGATGTGCCGGTGGAACCCGAAAAGAGCAAAATCCAGATACGGGAAATTACGGAAAGAAACGAAATATATACCGGGCTTTTAAAGCTGCTGCGCCTTGAAAAAGAGCACTTTACAAATCTTTTAAACAGAGGACTTGACAGCGAAAGAATCGCCCGGAATATGTACCGCAGCTTTCCCACCGACAACGCGGAACGGCAATGGATATGCGACAGTCTCGCCGCACGCTATGACCTGCACGGTATGCCGGGGTTTTACAGGACCGACGGCATATGGCACATAGCGGCGTTTAAGAGCGGTATTTTAATTCCGATACGGGATAAGCAAAATCTTATACAGGGCTTACAGATCCGTTTCGATAATCCGCCCGTTAAGCGCGTTACTACGCCGGAGGGAATAACGATTGAAAAAACCGGCACAAGGTTTATGTGGCTGTCTTCTGCCAAGCAGAAAAAATTTGAGGGAACCTCTGTTCCCTCATATATCCACATAACCGGCAACCGGGACAGCGACACCGTTTATTTGACAGAAGGGGGATTAAAGTCCGACGTCGCAAGCTTTCTGTCGGGAGATAAGCTGTTTATCGGGTTGACAGGGGTACAGAACACCGGATTTTTAAAGGAGGTTATATCCCTGCTCGGACCTAAAAAAATAGTGGAATGTGTCGATATGGACGTGCGCTCCAACCCGCAGGTGCAAAAAGCGCAGGTCAAGATACAGGCTATCTGCGCTCCGCTGTGTGATACCTACAAGCGCCTTTTCTGGCCTATCGATCAGAAAGGGATTGACGACCTCCTTTTATTTAGAAAGCTCAAAAAAGAATACGAAGAAAAAATACGGAAAGGAGAGGGCAATGCGTAAGGAAGAAATTGTTGAAATATCTGCCTTTCTTGCTCCTAAAAGCGCGCCAAACGGCAAAGAGAAGACGAAAATGCTGGAGGAAATCGTAAGCTCCGTTTATCTGAACAGAAAGGCGCTGAAAGACGGAATTTTGTCCTGTTATGTAAATTCAAGCCGCTTTGCCGTAATAACGCTGGATTTAAACAAATACAGTAAAAAGCTGCGGAAAAAATTCAAGCTTGATTCTTTACTTGACGGCACATTTCGGATATGGGAATGCCCTTATTGCGGCTGTTACTACTTTACATATTTACCGTATCAGTATCGCGATAACTGCGGTTGTATCGGACGGTCTTACGAATGTATTTCCTGCCGACAGCTTGACGGTGAAAGGCTTTATTTGATTTCAGAGGCTTACAGAAAAAACGGAGTCAAGGCTGCAAAAGAATACCTTGAAAAAATATATTCAAATAAGAAAGGAAATTGATTTATGCCGGAAATGCAGTCATATATGGGAGTAAACGAGGGAAACAGCGGAATTATAGGCAAACTGCTCTATTATTCTACAGCAAACATTTTAATACCGAAAGATAGATTTATTGAGCTTGGCAAGGCCTTTAATTTACCGAAGGTAAAGCCCGCGCGCGAATCGGCGGCAAGCGCATACAGATACGCTACCACGGCACTTAAGGACCGTGTGGTTAATAAGGACGCGGGCGGTACGCATATCTACCGCATTTACTGCCGAGATAACAAGCAGGACACCTCATCGGTTATCTGCCGCGAGCTTGTAAAGGAAACGCTTGACTCTACGACCAACAATTACAAAAAGCTTGCGAACATAGCGTTTAAGCGTGAAACCGAGGAAATGTTCTACGACAATACCGAATATGACCCGGAGATTGACGCGGCGCAATACTGCGAGCAGGCGCTCACTCTTTTCGAGCGGTTTAAAAGCTGCTACAATTCCGACCATGTCGATTCGGTTGTGCAGCTTTTACTCGAAAAAATGCAGGCGGTCAAGATAAATATTCACGGCAACCTGTATTTTATACCCAATCCGCATTTGCCGCTCTTAAACATATTTGAGGATTACATTGAGGCGCTTTCAAAATGCAACCTGAACGCGGGTAATGTTTCTTCAAACAGTATGTTCGTGGCAAACGATGAAAAGCAGCGCGAGAAAATGACAGCTGAATTTTATATGAATTACAAAAGAGATATTGAAACCTACGAGGAGCGAATCCAGCACTTCATTGACAACGGCTGCTCATCTGCTGCGGTTATTAACCGCTGGCTTAAAAAAATTGAGGCGTTAAAGGCTAAAAAAACAACCTATGAGCAGGTGCTGAAACGCCGGCTCGACGACCTTGACAAAGAATTTTCGCTGCTGCAAATGCAGTCGCAGGAATTGTCGCTCAGAGCCGTTAAGAACCAAATGGAAATGCCGTTAGCGGCATAAAAAACACCGTCTGTCCCAATAGGGATAGGCGGTGTTTCCTTGTCAGTGTAAGCACCGGAGACTTATTACCCGCCTCAAAGCAGCTGTAATTATTTCAATTCATATGCAGCGGTCTGATTTCATTATACATCATATAAACCTTATCAAGCTGTTTATCAATATGGTAGTGTCCGCAGTACCATATTTCGTAATCCAAGCTCCTTTCAAGTCTGCCGAGCCATTCCTCAGTTGAACGGTCAATATCGGGCTTGAATAATTTTTTGGATTTTGCTTTTTTAGGCTTTCGCTTTATTTCGGCATTTTGCTTTGTAGACATAAACATTTCAGTAGGAAGATAATCTATCGGGCAGGTATGCGTCATCATACCGTATATACTGTTGTTTTCCGCCGCAAGTCTCTCCTCCACACCTACCTTTATCTCACCGCTCGGCATTTCATCCGCAAAAAAGGGTTTATTTTCTTCAATGCAGCGCATTTTATCCACACTGTGCGCACCGACGACAACCATATATCTTTTTCCCTCAAATGTGTATATTTCACCGTCGATTGCAAAATAGATATTGGGATATTTCGGCTCGTAATAGACCTTGCCGCCGCAAAAGCTTCGTATACCGTATGTTCCCACATTCTGCGGGCGGTCCTCCTTATTGCCATGAATACAAAACAAGGTAATATTAAGGCTTGATATTTCTTCTTTAAGCTTATCGTCCCGCTTGTCACCGTAATAATTAAAACCCGCGTCGCCTAAAATAATCAAGACATCCTTGCGCCTTGTGTTCATAGCGCTGCAAAACGCTTTTACCATAGCAAAATTCCTGTGCTTATCTCCTGTTATGAAATATTTTGCGGGTGTGCCGTCATCATAATAAGCAATCAGTTTTTGATCCATCCATCTCGTTTTAGAAATGCCCGAAAAAATAGCTATTACTTCCGCAGTCAATATTCCCAAAAGAACGCCCGTTATTAAATTTAGAGGGCTGATAGGTGTAAATATAACAGGTGATATAACACCACCCAGCATTGCTCCCGGAAGAACAATGCTTTTAATTGACGATGAAAAAATTTTTTCATGCTTGTATGTACTCATACAAAACCCATTATGATTAGAATTAAATTAACAGAAACAATTATTGCTTGCATTTTTAATTTCTCATTAAAGTTTTAATTTCGGCAGCTGCAAGTACAGTATAAAAAATAACCATGACAGTTTGCGTCAGAGTTAGAAAAGTATTTTTTGTAATATCCCTACAACTAAGGGGCTGTCGAGTTAAGAGAGCCACATTTTTCACGCGGCTGCGCGATGAAATTCCATCGGCGTCATGCATTTGAGTCTCTGCTGGTAACGCTTGTTGTTGTAAAAATTGAGATAACGCTCAATCTTTGATTTCGTATTGTTTGCATATTTGCCGCAGACTCCCTTCGCCTCTCAGGTATATCTGCACTGCTTCTGACTTCAGGTCTTTGCTGTATCTCTTGTTCCTTCTCTTTGACATAATTAACCCCCATGGTGTAGACTTGAAAACTTTTTGTTTTTTCAAGTGTCTACTCTAAGGGGATTATATCAGACTCTACAATGCTGTGCTTTTTCCTGCGAGAGAGCGGGGAAAAGGTGCGTAAACAGGGGTAAAAACTAACTTTAGATGCGTAACTTATGCAGCAATGCCGCTTTTCCAAAAGAATCACCTTACACAAAAAATGCCCTCGTCGGTGATTATGCGACCACTGCCGAGGGCATTTTGCTTATTCGTATCCTTTTTCGATGCTGACACCGCATTTGAACTGTATCTCTATGCCGCTATCGCTGACGATGATCTGTTCCACCAGTTGCTTGAGGATGTTGCTGTCATCTGTGTCCATGATGTTGCCGTCTTTGATGTGCTGCTCGAAGGCGTCCAGCCATGCCTTAACCTCTGCATACCGTACCGCTGCGGATTTCTGCTCTTCCTGCTGAGCTTACAGCTCCTGCATCCGCTGGCTGTATGCCTGTATCTGTGTTGCATAATCTGTCGCGCTGACGCTGTGGGTCTGCTTTGCCTTATGCAGGGCGAGGACGGCTTCCTGTACCGCGATTATTTCCTGCTCAATTCGATCCATGGCATCTGCGTTTTCCGACTGCATGACCAGCCCTGCGCTCTCCCGCACCGCTGACATGATATCTTCTGCAACATCGATCATGCCTCTGATCGCGTCGAGGTAAGTGCGCTACAGTGTATCTTCGTTCACATGATGGCTGTCGCATGCGATCCTGCCATTGCTGATCCTGTTGCAGCAGCCCCACA